>WNGL01000296.1_pt1 | contig 58093 bp, 52 predicted proteins | sample 5400591 | NCBI WGS metagenome assembly WNGL01 (sample SAMN13153377, study PRJNA577476) | soil metagenome | isolation source: 80 cm soil or saprolite under Garry oak tree replicate 1 | place: USA:California | collected 2016-06-15 | reverse complement strand
AGCTCTGCGAGCCCTCGGCAATCGCCTGGTCGGCATCCTTCACGGTTGCCTCGCCAACCGCGACATCTATCGCGAGGACGTTGCCTGGCACTCAGCACTCGAGGTTGCCGCTTGACATTTTAAGCCGTGGGATGTCTAGACGCCGGGCGTGACTTTGACCGGGACCGAGGGTACTGACGGCAGGTTGACCGGCAGTTGCACGACGGGCACCTGAACCGTCGGTAACCCGACTTGCGCCGGCCCTGCCTGCACCGACTCCGGGACAGAAGGGGAAGGCATCGGCGGCACGACCGGGGCCCTGAGCGCCGTCGGCCAGCCATCGACCTGACAGCCAGATGGCCATCATGGACATCGCTCGCCGCCCCATCGCGCGACCATGCTGCACCTGCTCGCTGATCGCGGTGAGCGCGCGCCTGAGCCGGCGCTGCACCGTGCCTTCCTCATGCCCTCGAGAAGCATCTGCTTGAGGCCCTTGTGGGCGCCGCGCATGCGGCGTCGGTCGACGGGGCTCCGCCGGACGCCAGTCATCAGCCACGTTCGCCAGGTATCGTTCGTGGCACCGGGAACCAGGTGGTTTTTTCCGGCATCTTCAGTACTCCGCTGTACTGAAAATTCAGATGCCTCGAAAGCACCCGAAAGCGAGATCAGTCTGTCGAGGGCTTGCGAGGCCGCTTGATCTCCAGGATGCGCCGCTCCGTCGCGGCGACCGCAACCAAGCGGTCGAACACCTCCAGCGCGCCGCTTTCGTCGACCCCATCGGCGAGGCGGACATAGGCGGACGCGCCGTCCGCGAACACAAAGGTCGGAGTGCCGAACACTCCAAGCTCGCCCACGGCGTGGCCGTGATCGCGCGCCAGCCCGTCGAGGATCTTGGGGTCTGCCAGGTCGCTTCGAAAACGCTCGATGTCGAGGCCCACGTCGACGGCAGTCTGAACCACCACCGCCGGATCGTCGATGTCGAGCCGGTCGCGATGGCGTGCCCACAGCAGCGGCATGTGGAGGTCGTCGAAGCGGCCTTGCCGCCTCGCGGCTTCCGCGGCCGCGAAGGCGACTCGTCCCCTCACGATTTCGGACGCGGGCGCACTCCAAACCGTCCAGCCGTCATCCTTTGAATTCACCTGCGTGAGCGAGAAATACCGCCACCGAACCTCGACGTCGCGCCGGCCCGAGCGCCGCACCGCGTCGAGGAGGCCCGCCGCCCGGTAGACGAACGGACACAGGTAGTCGAAGAAGACGTCGAACGTGATGGGTTCTGAGCGGGCCACGCAGAGTGTTCCAACGCGGCTGCTCCTGACGCGTATTCCAGACAGCTGGTCCTGGATGCGTCCGGACCTCCTCGTCCGGCTGCTGCCGTTCACGGTCGCCTACGCGGTCATTTACGCCGCAAGCAACAGGTCTGCATGGCTTGGCCTCGAGCCGGGCAACCTGAGGGCGCAGCTCGTTTTCGCGGCGGTAGCCGCGCCGCTGATGTTCGGCGCGGCCGTCGCGGTCCAGCTGTGGCTCTCGCGCCGCCGCAGAGCGCTGAGCGTGCCGGCTGGGCCGGGCGACGCAGCGTTCCAGGCCGGCTTCTACGCGCTCAACGGGCCGATCGAGGAAGCCTTCTTTCGCGGCATCGTGCAGGGCGGACTGACCGCGTTATGGGCGGCGCCGGCCGGCTTCGCGGTCGGGACCGCGACCTACGTGCTCTATCACCGCCTCGGCCGCTGGACCTGGGCCGACACGTTCGCGACGGCGCTCGTCGGCCTCCCGCTCGGCCTTGCGTACTGGCTGCTCCCCGGTCCGCCTTCGCTGCTGGGCATCTCGATCGCCCACATCGCGGCGACTTGTGGGTTCCTTGGACCAGGGCCGTACCTGCTCAGAAAGATGCACCTCGTTTAGATGGTCGAGCTCGACAGGCGGCAGCGCGTCACCCTCGTCTGGGCTGGGCTCGCCGTCGTGCTCGCCGGCTTTGAGGGCTCGATCCTGGTCGTCGCGCTACCGGCGATCGCCAAGGAGTTCCACGCCGGCACCTCGGCGCTGTCCAACCTCGGTTCGGTGCTCGCGGTGGGGACACTCGGCGCGTTGCCCCTTGCCACGCTTGCCGACCGATTCGGCCGACGCCGTCTCATCGCCACCGGCGTGGCAGGTTTCTCGCTGGTCACCCTGGCCAGCGCCTACGTGCCTTCCCTGGCCGACCTGGCCTTCTTGCGGCTTTTCGCCGTCTGTTTCGAGGTCCTGGTGATCGGGGTGGCGACGGCGCTCATTGTGGAGGAGGCTCCAGCGGGCAGTCGTGGCCAGGCCGTGAGCGTCCTGGCCCTGCTGTCGGGTTTTGGCACCGGCATAACCGTCGTCGCCTACCCGCTGGTCGCCCCACACTGGCGCTGGCTCTTCATGGCCAGCGGGGCGGGGTTGGTGGCGGCGCCCTTCATCTGGTGGCTGCTGCCCGAGGGCCGAACCTGGCAGGGAGTGCGCGTCACCGGGTCGGCGATCCGCCTGCTGATGCAGCCGCCCTGGCGGCGCCGGATCCTGGTTCTGGCAGCGATGTTCGCGTTGCTCGCCGTGCTGCTGGAGCCGGCCGGCCTGCTCTACACCCTCTACGCGAGCGTGGTCTTGAGCTGGTCGCCCGTCCAGATCAGCTTCCTGATCGTCGTGTCCGGCACCGCGGGTGCGGTCTCGTACCTCGCCGGCGGTTACCTCACCGACCGGTTCGGGCGAAGGGGCCCTGCCATCGCGTTGACCGTGGCCACCGCGGCCGCGACCAGCCTGAGCTTCGCGACCTCCACGGTCGGTTTCTTTGTCGGCAACGTCCTGTGGAGCGCGTTCGCCAGCGCGGGGACGCCTGTGTTCGGCGCGTGGTCGGGCGAGCTGTTTCCCACGCGCGCCCGCGCCACGGCGGAGGCCGCGCTCGGACTCGCTGGAGCAATCGGCAGCATCGCGGGGCTGCAGGCCGTCGCCCTGCTCTCGGCGTCGACGGGGCTGGGCGGCGCCATCGAGCTCGGGGGCGTCGCTGCCGTGGCGGGTGCCCTGTTCCTGTTCCTGCTGCCTGAGACGAAACAGCAGCCGCTTCCCGAGTAGATTTCAGCTCCAATGGAGCGCGCCCAGGCGGTTGTGATCGGCGGCGGCATCACCGGCGCGAGCGTCGCCTATCACCTCGCCCAAATCGGATGGCGGGACACCGTGCTGGTGGAGAAGGACGAGCTGACCAGCGGCTCGACCTGCCACGCGGCCGGCCTCGTGACCCAGTTCAACCCGTCGCCCACGATGATGCGGTTCCGCGGCTACAGCATCGAGCTGTACCGGGAGATCGGCGTCTTCGAGACGGTCGGCAGCCTCCGCTTTGCGTCGAGCAGGGACCAGCTGATGGAGCTGCAGCGCGGCGTCAGCCGGGCGCGAGGCATCGGCCTGGAGGTGGAGCTGATCTCGGCCGCTGAGGCGGCGCGTCTGATGCCGGTGATCAGCCAGGACTCGCTCTATGGGGCGGTATGGGTGCCGGGCGACGGTCACCTCGACCCACACACGGCGACCCATGCGCTCGCGGCTGCCGCGCGCAAGCTCGGCGCGCAAATCCTCACGCATCGCCGGGTCACCGGTATCGAGCTCTCCGAGCGGGGCGCGATCAAAGCGGTCCACACCACTTCCGGCCGGATCGAGGCCGAGGTGGTGGTCGTCGCCGGCGGAATCTGGGGTCCGCAGCTGGCGGCCATGGCGGGCGCATTCATCGTGTCGACACCCGTCGACCATCAGCACGCGGCCCTGCTGGCTGTGCCCGGTCACGAGATGCCTCATGACATGCCGTGCTTCCGCGACCCGGACAACCTCATCTATGGCAAGGCTGAGGCCGGAGGCATGGTGCTCGGCGGATACGAGCTCAACCCTGTCGCGCGCTGGATCGACGGCGTGCCGTGGGATCACGCCGGCACCTCGCTGCCACCTGACCAGGCGAGGTTCGAGCCGCTGCTGGCGGGCGCCGCCCGACGCTTCCCGTTCGCGCATGAGGCGGGCATCGTCAAGCTCGTCTGTCACCCGGACGCGATGACGCCCGACGCCGGGCCGCTGGTCGGTCCGGTGCCTGGAGTGCGGGGACTGTTCATGGCGGCCGGGCTGTCGCTGAATGGCTTTGGTGGAGCCGGCGGCATTGGGCGTTCGATCGCAGAGCTGGTCACAGGCGCCGAGACCGAGCTCGACCTCTATCCCTACAGGCCGTGGCGCTTCGGCCCGGTGCATCGCGATTTCAGTTACGCCGCAGAGCTGGCACGCGAGGCGTACAAGTACTACTACTACCTTCGCTATCCCCTCGACTCCGACGAGTGGGGCCGCCCGCGACGCACCAGCGCACTGCACACGCGAATGCAGGATCTCGGCGCCGTGTTCGGGGTCAAGCATGGGTGGGAGCGGCCTGACTACTTCGACCCCGCCCGCCCGTGGCGGCGTGCCGGCGCCGACCAGCGAGGCTTCGGCTTCAGGCGGCCGCCCTACTTCGAACAGCTGGCGGAGGAACACCGTGCATTTCGAGAACGGGTCGGCATCATCGACATGAGCTCATTCGGCAAGGTCGAGATCACAGGTTCGGGAGCGCTGCCCTTGCTGGAAAGGGTCGCCGGCAACCTCATCGACCGCCCCGTGGGATCAGTCGTCTACACGCAGCTGCTCGAGAGGGATGGCGGAATCGCCGCCGACGTGACCATCACCCGGATTGCGCCAGACCACTTCCGCCTGGTCACCGGCGCCGGGTACGTGAACAGCGATCTCGGATGGCTCCACATGCAGGTCAGCGATGTCGATCCCGCGGTCGTCCTGCGCGAATCCTCCGATGAGCTCTCCGTGATCGGCATGTGGGGACCGCGCGCGCGCGAGGTCCTCGAGCGCGTCACGCCCGATGACGTCTCAGAAGCCGCCTTTCCTTTCATGCATGCCCGCACCATCCGGGTCGCGGGTTTCCGGGTGTTCGCGCAGCGAGTCACCTACGTCGGCGAGTTGGGGTGGGAGCTGTACGTCGAGCCCCGCGCGGCCGGCCATGTCTGGGACCGCCTGACCGCCGCGGGGGCCGCTTTCGGCATCAAGCCGGGTGGTTACCGCGTGCTCGATTCACTCCGGATGGAGAAGGGCTATCGCTATTACGGCACCGACATGGGGCTGCTCGACAACCCGTACGAGGCGGGCCTCGGCTTTTGCGTCCAGCGGGACAAGTGGAGCCTCCTGCGGTCTGAGATCCAGCGAAGGTTGCGCACCCTCGCGATCGGAGGCGAGGAGTACCTGCCCGTTTACGGTGGGGAGGCGGTGCTCAGCGAAGGTCGCGTCGTAGGCCGCCTGCGCAGCTGCGCCTACGGCTTCACCGTCAAAAAGAACCTCGCCTATTCGTATCTGCCCAGCGAGCTGATGCCTGGCGCGCAGGTGGAGGTCGAAGTGTTCGGTCAGATGATCCCGGCCGCAGTGACGCACGACGCCGTGCTTACGAAACGTGCCCAGCTCACAAGTTGACGAGGCGGTAAGCCGGGTCTCGCTCTGGAAAGGCCGTGAGGTCAGGGTCACGGCGCTGTCCGGCGGCCTGACCAACGAGAACTACCTCGTCGAGGTGGGCGGGCAGCGCTATGTGATGCGCCTGCCGGGCCGGTCGACTGAGCTGTTGTCGATCGACCGCGCAAACGAGGTGTACAACACGAAGGCGGCCGCGACCACGGGGATCGGCCCGAAAGTGCTGGAGCACGTCGCGGGCTTCGACGTGATGGTGCTCGAGTTCATCGCCGGAACGACGATGTCGGCGAAGACGCTGCAGTCCAAGCAGATGGCCGCGCGGATGGCGCAGTCTTTCCACCGCCTGCACGCCGGGCCGCGCTTCCTGCAGGACTTCAACATGTTCCGGCTCATCGAGACCTATCTGGGGATCGTGGACGAGCACGAGGTCGCCATCCCCCGCGGCTACCGCGATTGGCTGCCCACGGTGGCGATGATCGAGCGTGTGGTCAGCGCGGGCGCTTTGCCGCCGGCACCATGCCACAACGACCTGCTCTGCGAGAACTTCATCGACGACGGGTCCGCGCTGCGCATCGTGGACTACGAGCTCAGCGGCAACAACGACCCGTGCTTCGATCTCGGCAACACCGCGCAGGAGGCCGGGTTCGACCAGGAGCTTCGCGCCGCGCTGTGCGAGGCCTATTTCGGGTCCGTCGATGGGCGGCAGCTGGCGCGCATGAACCTGTTTGCGCTCATGTCGGACGTCGGCTGGACCCTGTGGGGAGCGATCCAGGCGAAGATCTCAGCGGTCGACTTCGACTTTGCCGGTTACTACGCGGGCCGCTGGGAGCGCGCGCTCGAGGTCCTCCGGTCAGAAGACCTGAAGCACTGGATGGCCAAAGCAGCCAATTGACGCGGCACCTATGTGGTGCTACGTTCCGCGCCGGTATATCGGTCGCATATCGCCGGTGGTGAAGGGATGGGGTCAATGGCGGTCGCCGAACCGGTCGCAATACGGTCGCAAAGTGAGGAGGCCTACCAGCGCATCCTCGAGCGCATCGTCAGCCTCGAGATGCCGCCCGGTTCGGTGGTCAACGAGGCGCGGCTGCGCGAGGAGCTCAAGATCGGGCGGACCCCGATCCGGGAGGCCCTGCAGCGCCTGGCCCGGGAGAACCTGGTCCGCTCGATCCCGCACCGAGGCACCTTCATCACGGACGTCAACATCACCGACCTGGCGCGGATCACCGAGGTGCGGGTCGTGCTCGAATCGCACGCGGCGCGGCTCGCCGCAGAGAAGCTGAACGCAGCCGACCGGGACGCGATCGAAGAGCTCCTCGCGCTGGTCCGGCGAGGCTCTGTCACCGACCAGCACGACCTCATGCATCTCGACCAGCGGATTCACCGCACCGTCTATCGGGCGGCGCGCAACCCGTTCCTCGAAGCGACCCTGGAGCGCTACTTCAACCTCAGCCTGCGCCTGTGGTACCTGGTGCTCGACCGTGAGGTGCGCCTGCGCGAGGCGGTGGGTGAGCACATCGAGCTGCTCCAGGCGTTGCTCGCCGGGAACGGAGACCGCGCCGAGGACATCATGCGGCGGCACGTGACAGGGTTCGAGCACGAGATCCGCAAAGTGCTCGTGGAGAGATAAGTGCCCAAGATCTTTTTCGCCACCGACCTGCACGGCTCCGAACTCTGTTGGAAGAAGTTCCTGAACGCCGCCAAGTTCTATGACGCCGACGTGCTCATCTGCGGCGGGGACATGACGGGCAAGGCGATCGTGCCGATCGTCTCGGAGAACGGCCACTTCACCGTGGCGCTCGGAGGGGAGCGCGAGGCCGTGACGGCCGACCAGGTCGGAGAGGTCGAGGCCAACATTCGCCGCAAGGGTTACTACCCGCTCCGCATGAGCGTCGAGCGGCTGCATGAGCTGGACCGGGACCCCGCCAAACGCGCCGAGTGCTTTCAGGAGGTGATGCTCGAAGGCGTCGATCGCTGGATGAAGATGGCCGCGGAGAAGCTTCGCGGTTCGGGCATCCGATGCTTTGTCTGCCCTGGGAATGACGACGAGATGGAGGTGGATGACGTCGTCCGGCGGTCGGAGATGGTCGAGCTCGGCGAGGGCCGCATCGTCGACATCGACGGTTTCTCGATGATCTCGACCGGTTGGTCAAACCCGACGCCGTGGAAGACGCACCGGGAAGACTCGGAGGAACAGCTCGGCGAGCGCATCGAGTCGATGGCCTCGCAGGTCTCCGACCCGTCGCACGCGATCTTCAACCTGCACTGCCCTCCGTATCGGTCGGGCCTCGACGAGGCGCCCGCCATCGACGCCGACCTCAAGCTGCTGCATGGCGGTCGGGCGCTGCGGCCTGTCGGCTCGACGGCCGTGCGCGAAGCCATCGAACGGCATCAGCCGCTGCTCTCACTGCATGGGCACATCCACGAGAGCAAGGGCGCCGTGAAGATCGGCAAGACGCTTTCCATCAATCCAGGCAGCGCCTACGAGGAGGGGATGCTCATGGGCGCGATCATCCAACTCGACGCGAAGAAAGGCGTCAAGAGCTATCAGCTGGTCAACGGATGAAGAGGTAAGGAGGAAGCACACATGGCTGACACGACGATGGGGACGGCGGGGACGAGGCCCGCGCTGTTCTTACGCAATGCGACCGGGCTGGTCAAGGCCTGGTCGACGTTCGATGCGTTCATCTATTCGTTCTGGTCGATCAACCTGATCACGCTCGGCCTGTACGGAATGTCTTATGTGTACTGGGTACCCGACGGACAGCTGCTCGCCGCCATCGTCATCTTTGGCGTGCTTACGACGTTCCTCGTAATCACGTACGCGATGTTGGTGAGCGTCATGCCGCGGACAGGTGGTGACTATGCCTGGCAGAGCCGGGTGCTGGGTGGCGGCCTCGGGTTCGTCCTCTCCATCACCGGCTGGTGGTTCACCCTGTTCCTCTGGGCTCCGATTTACGCCAACATCCTGAACGTTCAGTTCTTTCTCCCCCTCGCCTACACGCTCAAGTGGTCGGGCGTCTCCACGTTCTTCACAAGCCAAACCGGCCTCTTCGTCAGCTGCCTGATCGTGCTCGCGTTCGTCAGTGTCGTGGTCACTTTGGGCATGGAGACCTACGCACGGATCCAAAAGATCTGCTTCTGGATCGGGCTGGTCGGGCTGGTGGTCGTTTGTGGGCTCTTGCTTTTCGCAAGCCAGAGCGACTTCCAGAACGCGTTCAATCGCGAGTCGGCTTCGCTGTTCGGCGCCAGTGGAAACGCCTACCAATCGACGATCGACCTCGGGACCAAGGCGGGCTACACGCAGCACGACTTCAGCGCCTTCAGCCTCGGCCCGATCTTCCTGCTGATGCCTTTCCTTGCCTTCTATCTACTCTGGCCAAACTGGGGCGCGACGCTTTATGGCGAGGTCCGCGGTTCGAAGGACATCCGCAAACCCTTCTGGAGCATGTTCTGGGGCCTTTGGGTGACGATCGGCCTCGTGGGGCTGGTCATGATCCTCATCGTCAAGACCATCGGCTGGCAGTTCTACAACTCCGCGAATGCCGCCTACTACAACTACGCGTTCTATGGCGGCGCCGCGCCGCCGGTTACAACGTGGCCTTACCCGGTGATGTTCGCGGGTTGGCTGGTGGACAACCACCTCTTCCAGGCTCTGCTCATCATCGTGATGGGGCTGTGGTTCTTCGGTTGGGCCGGCACGCTGTTCCTCTCCTCGACCCGCGTGATCTTTGCCGCCGCCTTCGATCGGGTTCTCCCTGCGTGGGCGGCCAACATCTCGGCAAAGCGGCGCGTGCCGTACGGCTCGCTCGTTCTGATGATCGTGCCGTCCGTGGTGATCAGCGCGGTCTACTCGTATGTCCCGAAGTTTCAGAGCGTTTTCCTGGACGCCACGGCCGTCCTCGCGTTGACGTTCCTGGCGACCGTGGTCGCGGCGATCATCCTGCCCTGGCGGCGGAAAGACCTGTACGACGCCTCACCCATCGCCAACTACAAAGTAGCCGGCGTGCCGACGATCACGATTGTCGCGGTGGTCACCGCGATATTCCTGCTGTTCATGCTCTATGAGTGGTCATTCAACAGCAGCAACCTCTACGGGACGTCGTTCCAGACGACCCTGAACTCCGTGTACTACTTCCTCGCCACATATGTGCTTGCGATTGTCATCTACGTCGTTGCACGCGTCGTGCGCAACCGGCAGGGCATCGACCTGCGCCGGATCCACCACGAAATCCCTGTTGAGTAGCATTGCAATTGCCGCCGGGCGCAAGCCCGGCGGTCTTTTTTAGCCCATGCTGGAACACACCCTCAGGACCTATCAGAGCCCGACCCGCTTGGTGCAGCGCCTGGGCGCCATCCAGGAGCTTGGCAGCGAGGCGGGCCAGCTCGGCATGCGCCGGCCGCTGCTGGTCACCGACGCCGGCGTGAAGGCCGCCGGCCTGCTGGACGTCGCATTGGAATCCCTGCGCCGGTCGGATGTGGAACCCGTGGTGTTCGACAAGGTCCGTGCCAACCCCGGCGTCGAGCTCGTTGATGCGGGCGCCGCCGAATATCGCTCCCAGGGTTGCGACGGGCTCGTCGCGATCGGCGGCGGCAGCTCTATGGACACGGCCAAGGGAATCGGCGTGGTCGCGGCGCACGACGGGAGCATCGTCGACTACGAGTGGGGCCACAGTCCGATCCGTTCGCGTATCCCGCCGATGATCGCCGTGCCGACGACTGCCGGGACCGGGAGCGAGGTCACGTTGTGGGCGGTCATCACCGACCCGAAGCGAAAGATCAAGTTCAACGTGGGCGGCACCCCGAACATCGCGTCCTGGGTCGCTGTGATCGACCCCGAGCTCACCGTGAAGCTTCCACCCGCTGTCACGGCGGGCACCGGGATGGACGCCCTTGCCCACGCGGTCGAGTGCTACACGATGTCCTATCATCAGCCGTTCACCGACGCGGTGGCGCTGCTCGCCATGGAGTACGTCGCGAAGTACCTGCGCGTCGCCTACTCACAGGCGAACAACCTGGAGGCGCGCTACCACATGAGCGCGGCAGCGATGCTCGCGGGTCTCGCCTACGGAACCGACTCGGCCGGCGCCGCACACGCGATGAGCCAGACGGCGGGCGGCGTGCACGACGCGCCACACGGCGAGCTGACGGCGCGCCTCCTCGCCCCGGTCATGGAATACAACTACTCGGGCGAGCCCGACCGCTTCGCGCGCATGGCGCAGGCATTCGGCCTGGACACGCGGGGCGCGTCGACCTGGGAGGCGGCCGAGATGGCGGTCGACTACGTCAGCCAGCTGACTGAGGACGTGGGGATCCGCGGCCTCCAGGAGCTCGGCTTCAGCGAGGCCGAGATCCCGATGCTGGCGGACAAGGCGTTCGCCGACCCCCAGACCATCGGCAACCCGCGAGACGTGGACGCCGCCGCATACCGAAAGATCTACAAGCAGGCGTTCGACCTCGGAAAGTGAAGGGGACACAGACGTGACCATCGACGTCGCCAAAACGGTCAAGAAGATGTTTGTCGACGGGAAGTGGGTCGAGTCCGAGAGCGGACAGCTTTTCGACGCTGACAGCCCCGCGACGGGCGAGATCATCGCCCAGGTCCCGAAAGGCACGCGCGCCGACGCGCAGCGCGCGGTCGAGGCTGCGCACAAAGCCCGCGGCGCGATGGCGAACCTCAAGGGATTCGAGCGATCCAAGCGGCTGCACAAGATCGCCGAAGCGATCGAGAAGCGCAGCGACGAGCTCGGGCGCCTGCTCACCCTCGACCAGGGCAAGCCGCTCAAAGCCGAGGCGATGGGCGAGGTGGCGGAGGCTGTCGAATACTTCCGCATCGCGGCTGAGGACCTCAAACGCCTGGAGGGCCGCGTGCTGCCGAGCGCGAGCCCGACCAAGCTGGTGCTGGCGCGCCATTACCCTCGCGGCGTCTACGGGATCATCACGCCCTGGAACTGGCCGCTCACGATGGCCGCGGAGCTGATCGCGCCCGCCCTCGCCGCGGGCAACACCGTCGTCTGGACCCCGGCCTCGTCGACGAGCGTGATCTCGGTCGCGCTGATGGAATGCATCGCCGAGGGCGACTTCCCAGCCGGCGTCGTGAACCTCGTCACGGGCCCGGGCGCAGAGGTTGGCGACGAGGTTGCGGGCCACCCGCTGGTCGATGGAGTGGGATTCGTCGGCTCGACTGAGACCGGGGCGTCCGTGGCGAAGCGCGCCGCCGGGAAGCATGTGATGCTCGAGCTCGGCGGCAACGGCCCTCAGGTCGTCTTCGCGGACGCCGACATCGGCCGCGCCGTGGAAGGCGCCATCGTCGGCTGCTACCTCTGCGCCGGACAGAGCTGCACCGCGGGGGAGCGCATCCTCGTCCAGGAGCCGATCCGGGACGAGTTCGTGGCCCGCCTCGCCGACGCAGCTCGCGCGTTGCGGCTGGGCGATCCCTTCGATGACGCCACCACCCTCGGCCCGCTCAACAACGAGGGCGTCGCGACCAAGATGGACGAGCATGTCGCCGACGCCCTGAAACGCGGAGCCAGGCTCGTCCTCGGCGGGGAGCGAGCGAAGGGTTTCCCGACGCGCCTCTACTACCACGCCACGATCCTCGACGGCGTCGAGCCTGACATGCGCGTGAGCCGTGAGGAGACGTTCGGCCCGATCGCGCCGATTATCAAGTTCCGCGACGAGAAGCAGGCGCTCGAGCTCGCCAACGACTCGCCCTACGGGCTGCTCGGCGCCGTGTACACGAAAGACCTGTCCCGTGCGCTGCGTTTCGCCGACGCGCTGGACACGGGCTGGGTGAACATCAACGAGTCGACGAACTACTGGGAGGCGCATCTCCCATTCGGTGGACGCGCCGGCAAGAAGAGCGGTATCGGTCGGGTGGGGGGACGATTCGCCCTCGAGCAGATGACTGACCTCAAGACCATCGTCATCGAGATCTCGCCCGAGTGACGTCCAATGGTGTTCCCCTGGAAGACACCATCGCCGAGGCCGAACGAGTCGCGGAGGCGGCCAAGGCGCAGAAAGTCGGCGTCAAGCTGCTCGGCGGAGCGGGCATCCACCTGCACTCGCCGAGCGCGCACCACGCGCCTCTCAGGCGGAAATACGGCGACCTCGATTATGTGATCTCCACCAGGGACCGCAAGGCGGCGCTGGCCTTCTTCCCCTCCCTCGGTTACGAAGCAAATGAGCGGTTCAACCTCATGCAAGGCGACCGGAGGCTTTACTTCTTCGACGGCAACAACGGCAAGCAGGTCGACGTGTTCATCGACGTGATCCGCATGTCGCACGTCATCGACCTGCGCGGACGCCTCGCCCACAGCGGGCCCTGCGCCAGCCCGTCAGACCTGCTGCTCAGCAAGCTGCAGATCTACGAAGTCAATCGCAAGGACCTGGTGGACCTGACCGCCCTGCTGCTCGATCATCCGATAGGAAGCGGCGATGACGAGGCGATTGACGCGACATACGTCGCGCGTCTTGCCGGCGAGGATTGGGGCCTCTACAGGACACTGCAGATCAACATCGAAAAGCTGCGCCACACCGTTGACGACCTGGATATCGATCGTGACGTTGTGCACTCGCGGCTGGACGAGCTGTGGACCGCGGTCGAGGCGCAGCCGAAGCCTCTCAAATGGAGGATGCGCGCGCAGGTCGGCGACCGCATTCGGTGGTATGAGCTGCCGGAGGAAGTCCGCTCGCCTTACCAACCGGAGTGAGGCCGTGAACAACGGGCTCCCTCCCCAGGCGCGGTGCGTCGTCGTAGGGTGCGGGATCGTCGGCAACAGCCTCGCCTATCACCTGACCGAGCTGGGGTGGCGCGACGTCGTCCTGCTCGACAAAGGGCCCCTGCCCAACCCTGGCGGCTCAACTGGCCACGCCTCGAACTTCATCTACCTGGTCGACCACTCGAAGGAGATGACCGCGCTCACAGTCGAGAGCGTGCGGCAGTACAGGGAGATGGGCGTCTTCATCCAGTCGGGCGGCATCGAGGTCGCGCGGACGAGGGAACGGATGCAGGAGCTGGCCCGGCGCATGGCTTCGGCGGAGTCGTGGGGCATCGAGCCTGTTTCGCTTCTGAACCCAGGCGACGTGAAGGAGTTCGTGCCCTACATCGACGAGTCTGTGATCCTGGGCGGCTTCTACACGCCGGGTGTGGGTGTGGTCGACTCGCTGCGGGCGGGAACCTTGATGCGCGAGAAAGCTCAGGCTTCGGGTGCCCTGCACGTGGCGCCCAAGACCGAGGTGATCGGGATCGACGTCGAGCATGGCCGCGTCCGGCGCGTTCGCACCACGCAGGGTGACATCGAGGCCGAGACCGTCGCCATCACGTGTGGCGTGTGGAGCCCGCGCCTGGCCCGCATGGCCGGCACTCGCATTCCACTCACCCCCGCCGTGCATCAGATGATCGACATCGGGCCTGTGCCGCGGTTCCGTGGGGCGAAGTCGGACATCGAGCACCCGATAGTGCGCGACATGGACACCAACATGTACGAGCGCCAGGCCGGCGGCGACCTCGAGATCGGGTCGTACGCCCACCGGCCGATCCTCTACGACCCGGAGGACCTGCCGCCGGTCGAGCAGGCCGCCCTTTCCCCAACCGAGTTCCCCTTCACACAGGCGGACTTCGACGAGCAGATGCAGCACGCGCTGGAGTTGATGCCCGAGATCGTGGGCGACGAGAAGGTCGGCGTGAAATACGCCGTCAACGGCATCCTGTCGCTGACGCCGGACGGAATGCCCGTGCTCGGCGAGTCCCCGGACGTGAATGGCCTGTGGTCGGCCGCCGCGGTCTGGGTCAAGGAAGGGCCTGGCACCGGGAAGGCCCTCGCCGAATGGATGGTGCACGGGGAGTCCGAGATCGACCTCCACTCGTCGGACATCGCCCGCTTCCACGAACATCAAAAGACACGCGCGCACGTCCGCGCGCGAGCAGCCGAAGGCTTCAACAAGACGTACGGCATCGTCCACCCAAGCGAGCAGTGGGCCTCTAACCGCAACATCCGCCTCGCGCCATTCCATGTCCGTGAGCGCGAGCTGGGGGCGGTCTTCTTCGAGGCCGCCGGGTGGGAGCGGCCGCAGTGGTACGAGTCGAACGCGCCGCTGCTGGAGGAGTTCGGCGATCGCGTCACCCGCCGCACCGCCGAATGGGAGTCGCGCTGGTGGTCGCCGATCATCAACGCGGAACACCTCGCGATGCGCGACCGCGCAGGGATCTTCGACCTTTCCGCGTTCACGATCTTCGACATCCTCGGGCCCGGCGCGCTGGCATCCGTGCAGTGCGCCGCGCTGCGGCAGATGGACGTACCGGTGGGACGCGTCGTCTATACGCCGATCCTCAGCCCGCAGGGCGGCTTCAAATCGGACCTGACGATCATGCGCCTGGGGGATGAGCACTTCCGCGTTGTCACGGGCGGCGCGGGAGGCATGTCGGACAAGAAGTGGTTTGGCGACCAGCTAGCAATCGGAGCGCAGCTGGCGGACCTGACTTCAGCTATGACCACCATCGGGCTTTGGGGACCCCACGCGCGCGAAGTCCTGGCAAGCGCGACGTCTGAGGACATCTCCAACGAGGGTTTCAAATTCGGCACCTGTCGGACGGTCGAGATCGGCACCCAGCGCGTGCTGGCCTCGCGCATCTCCTACGTCGGCGACCTGGGGTGGGAGCTGTACGTCCCGATCGAGCAGGGACTCAGGCTGTGGGACACGCTGTGGGAGGCAGGCCAGCCGCACGGCCTCGTCGCCTGTGGCATCGGCGTCTACGGCACCACGGGGCGACTCGAGAAGTGCTACCGCGCGCACGGCAACGAGCTGGAGACCGAATACAACGTCGTCGAAGCCGGCATGACCGCGCCACGCGTGAAGGAGGAAGACTTCACCGGCAAGGCAGCACACCTCCGCCACCGCGAAGAAGACCCGGCGGCCATCCTGTGCACGCTCACGGTGGATGACCACCGCTCGAAAAGCGGCGAGAAGCGCTACATGCTCGGCCGCGAGCCCATCCTGAAGCGAGACGGCAAGCGGATCGTCGACCGGCACGGTCGCGGGTCGTACGTGACGAGCGCGGGCGCGGGACCCTCGGTCGGCAAGCACATCCTGATGGCGTATCTCACCCCTGAGGAGGCGATCGCCGGCAACCAGCTGCTAATCGAGTACATGGGCGAGCGCTATCCCGTCACCGTGGCGGTCGCAGGCGCGACTCCGTTGTTCGATCCTGAGAACACCCGCATTAGATCATGAGGGCGCTGCGCGCGGCGGCGTGAGGGTTCTCGCCTGCATCAAGCGCGTGCCGATCACCGGTGGGCGGATCGTGCTCACCGAGGATGCACGCGCGATCAACACGCATCATCTGGGCTTCACGATGAGCCCGCACGAGGAGTGTGGCGTCGAGGAGGCTGCGCGGTTGATCGAGGCTTACCGGGGCGATTCGGTCGTGCTGACCCTCGGTCCGCCTGAGGCGGTGGAGCAGCTGCGCGACGCGATGGCGCTCGGCATCGACCGCGCGATTCACCTGCAGACCGACGGGCAGGAGTGGGATGCGGAGGGCGCCGCCGCCGCGCTGACCGATGCGATTCGGGCCGACGAATCGGTGAGCGGGCGCTTCGACATCATCTTCTTCGGCAGCGAGTCCGCCGACTCGGGCGGCTTCCAGGTCGGCGCACGGGTTGCGCATGCGCTGGGTCGACCCCTGGTCACCGGACTGAAGAAGGTGACGCTCGAGGGCTCATCGGTGCGCTGCGAGCAAGAGGTCGAAGGCGGGCGGGACGTCTACGTGGTGCCACTACCCGCGGTGCTGACGGTAAAGGAAGGGCTGAACCTGCCGCGGTACCCGTCTGTGCCGGGCCGTATGCGGGCCCGCACGAAGCCCGTGGCTGTGAGCACCCCCGCTCGCCCGGCGCCACGCCTGGAGCTGGTGAGGCTCGCGGTTCCCGCGGGACAGGGCCGGCGGGCCGAGTCGCTGGGCGCCGGCGCGGCCGCAGCCCCCGCGGTGGTCGAGATGCTGCAGAAGGCCGGTGTGCTTTGAGCGTCCTGGTCTTGATGGACGAGAGCGATGCTTCACGCCAGGCGCTGACGCTGGCGCGCCGGTTTGGCGAGCCGCGATCGGTGCGGATGGATGCCGTGCAGCCCTTCGCGCCCGACGCCGTCGCTGCAGCTCTGGCCCAGGCGGCCGACGAGCTGAACGTGGCAGCGGTGTTCGGGCCAGGCACCGACCGCGGCAACGAGGTCATGGCCCGGCTGGCGGCGCGCTTGGGCCTTCCGTTCGCCGCCAACTGCATCGCCGCGACGCCCGGCGACCCCGTCACGCTGACGCGCCTGCGCTGGGGAGGCAGCCTGCTCGAGGACGCGCGCCTGCACAGCGCGCGTCCACTCATCACCGTGGCGCCACACACAGTTCCGGCCGACTCCGGGCCGACGCCGGTCGAGGTCGCCGTGAAAGCGCCCGCCGAATCCGACCTGGTGGTCCGCGTCGTGGACCATGTTTCGCCGAGCAACGGCGGCGTGTCGCTGGCCGAGGCAAAGGTCATCGTCAGCGGCGGGCGCGGTGTCGGATCCAAGGAAGGCTTCGCCATCATCGAGGACCTGGCCGGACTGCTCGGCGCCGCAGTCGGATGCTCTCGCGCGGTGACGAGCGCCGGCTGGCGCCCGCACAGCGACCAGGTCGGACAGACCGGGACCAAGGTGGCGTCGGAGGTCTACATCGCGTGCGGCATCTCGGGGGCGACGCAGCACATGGCCGGGCTCAAAGGGGCGAAGAGAATCCTCGCGATTAACTCCGACCCGCAGGCGCCGCTGATGCTGAACGCGGACTACACCGTGACGGGTGACCTAAGGGAGATCGTGCCCGCGATCTCTGCGGAGATCCGCAAGCGACGGTGATCATCGGCCAGGCCATCGCGCTTGCGTTGGCGATCGCCGTGGCGGCCGCGCTCTTCGGCCGCCGCGCGCTGAAGCTCTACCGGCTCGTTCGTTCGGGCAAGCCTGCGGCGCGCTTCGACAACGTCCCGGGGCGCGTCAGCGCGGAGGCGCGGGACGTGGTCGGCCAGAGCAAGCTGCTGCAGCGGTGGCTGCCCGGCCTCATGCACGCCGCGATCTTCTGGGGCTTTCTCGTCCTCCTCCCCACCATCGTCATCGCGATGATCGGCGCGGTCGATGCGCATGCCACCCTGCCGTGGCTGGGCGCACAGGGCTGGTACGCGCTGCTGGTCGACGTGTTCGCGCTGCTCGTGCTGGCCGGCGTGATCACCGCGTTCGCCATCCGCAAAATCCAGCGACCGGCGAGATTCAAGGGGAGCCACCTCGGCGAGGCCGACCTCATCCTGGCCTTGATCGCCGGCATCGTCCTGACGCTCTTTCTGTGGCACTCATCGCAGATCGCGCTGGTGTTGAACGACTATCCGGCCGCGTGGGCGCCGATCTCCAACGCACTGTCGCATGTGGTCGCTCCCGTCGTGCCCGTGACGGAGCGCTTCGCGGTTTGGGCGCACGTGCTGATCATTCTTTCGTTCCTCGTCTATCTGCCCTACTCGAAACATCTCCACATCCTGGTCGCGGCGTTCAATGTTTACTTCGGCCGCACCCGCGCGCGCGGACGCCTTGAGCCGATCAACTTCGACGTCCCCGAGCAGGAGGTGCGCTTCGGCTCCGCGACGGCGACGGACATGACGTGGAAGCAGATGCTCGACACGATGTCGTGTACCGAGTGCGGCCGCTGCCAGGACGTCTGTCCCGCCTATGCGACGGGCAAGGCGCTCTCGCCCAAGCTCCTGATCATGGGCATGCGCGACCAGCTGCTGAGCGGGGCGACGACGCCCATCGTGCCGAATGCAGTGACCGACGACATCGTGTGGGACTGCGTCACGTGCGGTGCGTGCGTGCGCGAGTGCCCGGTCAACATCGAGCACATCGACCACGTGATCGACCTCCGGCGCAACCTCGTGATGATCGAATCGCGGTTCCCGGAAGAGGCCGGAGCGATGTTGCGCGATATCGATCGTACGTCGAATCCGTGGGGCAAGCCGCAGACCGACCGGATGCAGTGGGCGGAGGGCCTGGGGGTGCGGGTGCTGCAGCCGGGCGAGCCGGCCCCTGACGTGCTGTTCTGGGTGGGCTGCGCGCCCGCGTTTGACGAGCGCGCCCGCAAGGCCGCGGTCTCCACCGCCACCCTGATGCAGAAGGCCGGAATTGACTTCGCAGTGCTCGGCCCGCGCGAGGCATGCACCGGAGACCCGGCGCGCCGTATGGGCGACGAATACACCTTCCAGCGGTTGGCCGGTGAGAACGTCGCGACGCTGAACGGCGCGCAGGTCAAGAAGATCGTCACGACGTGCCCCCATTGCTTCAATTCGCTCGGCAATGAATACGGCGACTTCGGCGGCGACTATGAGGTCGTGCATCACACCGAGTTCCTGGCGGAGCTCGTGCGCGAGGGCAAGCTGTCACCCGTCGCGAGCGACCGCAAGATCACCTACCACGACTCCTGCTACCTCGCGCGGCACAACGACGTGCGGGCGCAACCACGCGAGCTGGTGGCCGCTGTGGGCAAGGCGATCGAGATGCCGCGCAACCGCGAGCGCACGTTCTGCTGTGGCGCGGGCGGCGCGAGGATGTGGATGGAGGAGAAGCGAGGCCGCCCGATCAACCAGGAGCGCGTGCGAGAGGCGGCTGCGACCGGCGCCGAGACGCTGGCGGTCGCGTGTCCTTTCTGCACGGTGATGCTCGACGACGGCGTGCGCGAGACCGGCGCGAAGCTGCAGGTCTTCGACCTGGCGACGCTTTTGGCCGAAGCCGTGGAGCGAAAGCGGGCCACCTGATGCCGGGGATTCGGTGCGTTTTGCGCAGAACGCACCATTGCGCGCGAGGATTAGGTTCGTCCTGCGCAAAAAGCTCGCCTGAGTGACGGCGGAACCATAATGCCGGGATGCCGGACGACTCCGTGGAGTACATCGGGTTGCCGATTATCGCGACGAACTGTCTCAGGCTCTGAACTTCACGGCATCCGATCTAGAGGAGAATCGCGCCGGGCGGCTCAGCAATTCGCAGAGTTCCACACAGCAGAAAGTCGTCGCGAGATCGGTCGTCGAGTCTCTCGTGCTCTGCTGCTTGCTTGCGGGGGTATCGCAGGTTGGTTGGCAGCAGGTATTACAACGGTCCTCGGCTTGATCCCGTTGGTTCTCGCGCTGCTTTTCTTGTGCTGGATCGGGATCTTTGCGTGGTACATGCCGCCGTTGTGGCGAGACGCCAACGCCGGGGGTTGTGTCTAGCGTGGAAGGCTTCGTCAAACAGACCGAGCGAGAAACAGACATCCGTACCGCGTATGGCCAAAGCCTTCCGATCTGGACCTACTACTGGGTCGTCGACGGTGGGCAGCGGTTCTGGGTTCCCGGGAGGGTGTATCCAGTCCTCACGCCGGCCCGGCACCGGCTGTATTTCCTGCCGCAGACCCGCCGCATCGTGGCGGCGGAGCCGATCTAGCCGGCGACGCGGAGCAGAACGCGATTGGCGGACGGGTCCACCGCCGCCAGGCCGCCGGCCTCTTCGCTGACCCGAACCTCGCCGTGCTCCAGCCGGCCGGCCAGGTCGTCCAGGTCTCGCCGGGTTGGAAGCTCGACGGTGAAACGCCTCAGCCCGGCGTGACCCGGGGGTGCAGGTTGAGCGCCCTTGCCGGCCCACTCGTTGAGGCCGAGGTGATGGTGGTAGCCGCCGGCCGAGACAAAGCCAGTCCCGGGTATGTGCCCCATCACGTCAAATCCGACGATGTCGTGATAGAAGCACAGCGCGTCGTCGACGTCCGCGACGTGGAGGTGGACGTGACCCATCTTCGTGCCCGCCCGCATCGGCGAATCGAGGTCGTCATCCGCAGCCAGGTGGCTGAACATCTCCTCGAGGTCAATCGGGTCACGGCCTGACCGGGGGCGGCCTTCGCTGTCGTACGCCGCGAATGTGCCGTTCGCGAAGCCCATCGTCCCGTCCTCAGGAGATTCGGTGTAAATCTCGATGCCGTTGCCGTCGGGATCCCAGAGGTAGTTCGCCTTGGTCATGACATGGTCGGTCGGGTACTGCTCCCACCGCAGGCGAGCCAGCCTGGCGATCACGCGCGCGAGCTCGCGCCGGTCGGGCACGACGATGGCGAGGTGGTAGAGACCCGACGTTCGGGGCGCCACCGGCTGCTTGGCGTCCGGATGGAGCACCACGATCTCGCGCCCGTCCGCCCCCATCCGGATCTCGGGTCCGTCACTCGAGAGCGGGGTCAGGCCGACGTAATCGCGATAGAAGCGGAGGGCCCGCTCCCCGTCGGTGACGGCGAGGTCGACAGCGCCCATCCCGGTCTTCGCGGCGATCGACTGCATCTTCCGATCTAAGCCTTCAGATACGTGAGGACCGCCAGCACGCGACGGTGATCCTCGGCCGCAGGCTCGAGGGCCAGCTTGGAAAAGATGCTTCGGACGTGGCCCTCGACGGTCTTCTCGCTCAGATGCAAAGACGCGCCGATCGCGGTGTTCGAACGACCCTCAGCCATCAGGTTCAGCACCTCGCGCTCCCGCTCGCTCAAGTCGGCCACGAGATCCCGCCGGCGCCGGCGGACGAGCAGCTGCGATACGACCTCAGGATCGATGGCCGAACCGCCCGCCGCCACCCGGCGCACCGCGTCTATGAAATCGCGTACATCTGATACGCGGTCCTTGAGCAGGTAGCCGATCCGCCCGGCCCCCTGCTCCAGGAGCCGAAGAGCGTGCGTCGTCTCGACATATTGCGAGAGGAGGAGTACCGCGACTTGAGGATGGCGCTCACGTATGTGGGACGCAGCCACGAGTCCTTCCGTTGTGTGCGAGGGCGGCATCCGGATGTCGGTGATGACGATGTCGGGGGGAAGCGAGTCGACAATCGCCTCGAGCTGGACCGCGTCTCCTGCCCGGCCGATGACTTGCATGCCCGAGGCCTCGAGGAGGCGGGCGAGACCTTCGCGAAAGAGCACCGAATCGTCAGCTATCGTTACGCGCAAGGAAAATCCGCCCTGACCCGGGTGCCTCCGCCAGGCGGGCTTTCCAGGGCCATCCGTCCACCCAGCGCGGCCACCCGGTCCTGCAGGCCAATGATGCCGCTGCCAAGAGATGGGGTTGCCCCGCCCAATCCATCGTCTGAGACCACGACCCGCAGCCACCCGTCGACCTCGCGGATTGCCACCTCGATCCCTTTCGCGCCTGAGTGCTTGGCGGCATTGGTCACGGCCTCCGCCACCACGAAATAGGCCGCCGCCTCGATTCCATGGGAATAGCGACGCAGCTTGCTGACCGTTAAGGTGGTCGCAATCGGCGCGCGATCGGCGAGATCTGTCACCGCGGCGACGAGCCCGGCCTCGGCCAGCAGCGGTGGTTCGAGGCCGCGAGCGAGGCTTCTCAGCTCGTTGAGCCCCGCTTGAACTTCGCGCGACGCATCCTGGATGAGCTCGGCGTGGCTCTTGTCGCCTACCCCGTCGGCATCAGCCATGCCCAGCGCCAGCAATGCATTGACGAAACGTTGCTGGGCGCCGTCGTGAAGGTTGCGCTCGATGCGGCGGCGTTCGACGTCTTGAGCCGCCACGATTCGGGACCGAGACTCGCGCAACTCCTGAACGAGCCGGAACCGAACCAGCACCAGGCCGGCCTGCGACGCAAGGTCATGGAAGAGACGCTGCTCTACAGAGGTGAGCTCTTCGCTGCGAGGCTTGGCAAGGACCAGTGCGCCAAGCAAGGCGCCATCGTGAAAGACCTCCTCGGCCCTGGCCTCATGACCGAGTCGGGCCTTGACCTCCTCGATTGAAGACACGCTCGCGTGCGCTCTCTCTTGCGGTGGCGAGGAAGCGGCCAGCTGCAGCCGGTCGCCCAGCTTGACCCACACCTCGGTAGTCGAGGCGCCCGTGGCCTGTCGCAAAAGGTCCGCCATACGCGGCAACAGGGCGTCGGCCTGTTCGGCGCGGCTGATGCTCGCTGCGAAGTCGGAAAGGACATCGTAGGGGCGAGCCCGCTTGCCGTAGACGGCGGTGTTGGCGAGAGCCTGAAGACGCGACCGAACCGGGAGCAGGAGCGCAGCCAAAATCGCGATCGTGATGACGCTGAGCAGCGGGTTCAGACCCGCCCGCTGGCCCAGCACACTCCCCACGCCAGCAACCACGATCGCGTAACAACCGGTCACGAAAAGGGCCAGGCCGCCATAGAGAATCGTTTTGTTGATGACGAAGTCGATGTCGTAGAGCCGGTAACGCACGATCGCGATGCCAACCGCAATCGGCACCAGCACGAATCCTGCCAGCGACGATGCCAGCCCGGACCAGCTGGCGATCGCATGCGCGGTTTCTGAGACAACGAATTGCTGCACGGCCAGTCGTGTCGAATCTGGAAGCCAATCGAAGGGCGGCGGGTTGTCGGCCTGTTGCAACAGAAAGGTCACGATCAAGAAGGTCCCGGCATACGCGAACCACTTCAGCTGCAGTCGCGCGTCACCAGACGCGGAGACCAGCCGCAGCAGGAGGTAGGTGGCGACCAGGACCGCGAGCGCCGGCCGCGCCCAACCGACAGCCCCGGCGGCGAAGCTCATCCAGGCTCCGAACGGCCACACACCCGGCGGCAGGGTGACCGGCACCCACTGTTGCGCGATCGTGCCTACCCGCAGCGGATAGGGATCGTCGAGGCCGACGACCAGGTCGGCGGCAATGTAGAGGATGACAAATACGACAAGCGGCCACCAGCGAGAGGACTTGAGCCGGCCATCGGGGAATGTGAGCACGACCAGGGCTCCACCCAACAGACTCAGGCCAGGAGCGAATTTCCCGCTCCAGGCCGCAACATCAGCGAGGGGAAGTGAGCCAGGAGCCACGAGAAGACCGTGCACCGCGTACTGCGCCGCAAACGCTTGCAGCCAGGCGAACACAACCCACTCCAAGAAAAACAAGCTCAGGAGTGCCACCGGCCGCCGCCAGATCAAAATCCCGCACACCGATGACAGCGCGATCAGGTCGAGGGTTTGCACCAGTGTCCGCAGGGCCAGCGACCAGGTGACATCAAGTCCGGCCAGCGTGTATGCCGGCGCGCCCTGGCGATCGATGATCGTGAGCAGCAGTGTGGCCACCGCCAAGGCGGACCCGCCAAGTGCGATCGCCCCGCCCGCGATCGCGGGCGCGCGGCCTGCTGCGCGGAGGCTGACTACTGCGGCCGCCACCGCGGGAGCGCCTTGAAGCCGCGTCCGTCCGTCAGCTGCGTCAGATCGCTTCCGTCGGGCCGCACGGCGTATAGCTGAGCGTCCTTTCCGTTGCGCTCGAACACGATCCAGCGGCCGTCGGGTGACCAGTCAGGGAAACCTTCCCACTGCAGCCCAGGCACACTGACTGTGACGCGGTGGGGTATTCCATCGTCAAGGGCCAGCCAGTAGATCGACCCTGGCTCTCCACTATTCCCGGCGCCGTAGACGATTCGCGTCCCGTCCGGTGACCACCGCGGAAAGCCGGCGCTGCCGCCTGTCTTTTCGTGGTGGGTGAGCTGCCGAAGATTGCTTCCATCGACCCCCATCGTGTAGATATCCCAGGTTCCCGCACGGTCAGACTCGAAGACCAGGCCACGGCCGTCGGGACTCCACGCCCCGAAATTGAAGGTCCCTGAGTGATTTGTCAGGCGGTGCACGTCGCGACCGTCAGGCCGCATGAGGTAGAGGTCTCGGTAGTAGCCCTTTCCGCCGCCCTTAGCGACTCCATCGCGAGTGCTGTTGAAAAGGATCCACTGCCCGTCGGGCGACCATGAGGGGTACTCGTTGAAACCACGACCGTCGGTCAACCGCTGCATGTGGCCACCGCTGAGGTCCATCGTGAAGATGTCATCCCGGCCTTCGCGCGTGCTCTGAAATGCAATCCTGGAGCCATCCGGCGACCAGGCGCCATCCAGGTTCCAGGCCAGATCCGCGGTCAGCGGCCGCACCCGGCCGGTCGCCAGGTCGAGTAAAAAGATCCCTCCGTTGACGTCGGGCTGATCCGAGCAGTGGTAGAGGACCTGGCCGCCGATTTCGGAATGCGGCCGGCCGCCCCCCATACCGCATGTGCCTGCCGAAGAAGCGCCTCCGCACGACACGAGTCCAGCCAGCACCACCAGGGCCAACACGCCACTGGTCAGGCGATTCATGGCGGCGATCTTCCCACCCCTGCACGGAGGTTGGACACAGGGCTAGCCCTTGATGAGATTCCGGGTCTGCCCGGATGCCCAGCCTCGCCGGCAAACCTACGCTGCGCTTGCAATGAGAGCCGCAATGAACGGTTTGCTACACGGAGTTGTTGCGATGGGCCTTGCCATCACAATCTTCCTCGCCCTGACCGTGTCGGTGCACCTCTGGCTGGCGACCACATCGCCGTCCGAAGAGTATTCGGGTGGCAGCCCCGTCCCGAGTTACACGACGCCCGAGCTGCATCCCTGACCGTGGGACTAGCTGAGGCCTACGATGTCGCCTTTTTCGTCGATGTCGATCCGGGCCGCATTCGGGTGCGAGGGTAGTCCGGGCATGGTTCGCATGTCGCCGCAGATCGGGTAGATGAAGCCCGCGCCCACCGAGGCGCGGACCTCGCGTACCCGCATCTGCCATCCCGTCGGCGCTCCCTTGAGCGCGGGGTCGGAGGAGATCGAGAGATGCGTCTTCGCGACGCAGACGCCAAGGCGACCGAAACCGTTCCGCTCGTACGAGTCCAGCTGGGCCGCGGCGTCCTTCTGGTACTCGATGCTGCCCGCGCCGTAGATCTTCGTCGCGATCGTCTCGATCTTGTCCCGGAGGCTCATGTCGTCGGGATAGAGGAAGTGGAAGGAGCTCGGCTCGCTCGCGGCTTCGACCACCGCCTCGGCGAGCTCGATTGCGCCCTTGCCGCCTTCGTCAAAGTTGTGGCACACGGCGGAGCGCACACCGAGCTCTTCGGCGATCTCGCGCACCGCGGCCTGTTCTGACGCATGGTCGCCCGGAAAAGCGTTGATCGCGATGACCGGGGTCACTCCATGCAGCTTTATGTTCTCGATCTGCTTGCGCAGGTTCGGCGCGCCGGCCCACACGTCATCGGGGCTCTCCTTGAGCATCTCGGGCGGGAGCGGTCTTCCCGCCACGACCCTGTAGCGCCCCGAATGCACCTTCAGCGCGCGCACCGTGGCCACGATCACCGCGGCGTCGGGCTGCAGGCCGGAGGCGCGGCATTTGATGTTGAAGAAGCGTTCTGCGCCCATGTCGGCCGCGAATCCCGCCTCCGTAACGAGGAAATCGCCACTATGGATGCCGATCAGGTCGGCGATGACAGACGAGTTCCCGGTCGCGATGTTGCCGAACGGTCCCGCGTGCACGAGCACCGGCGTGTTCTCCAGGGTCTGGAGCAGGTTTGGCTTGATCGCGTCGCGAAGGATGACCGTCATCGCGCCGGCCGCGTGCAGCTCCTCGGCGGTGATGGGCTTGCCGTCGGTCGTGTTGCCGATCACGATCCGGCCGAGGCGCCTGCGCATGTCCTGGAGCGACGTGGTGAGCGCCATCACGGTCATCACCTCGGATGCCGCCGTGATGTCAAAGCCCGTCTGCCGGATGACCCCGTCCTCGTGCGCGCCGAGTCCCACGATGATATTGCGCAGCACGCGATCGCTGACGTCGATCACGCGCCGCCACGTCACGCTGTCGCGGTCGACCAGCGACTCGTGGTGGTAGATGTGGTTGTCGATCATCGCCGCCAGCAAGTTGTGCGCCGCGGTGATTGCGTGCGTATCGCCGGTGAGGTGCAGGTTGAGCCGCTCCATGGGCACGACCTGGCTGTAGCCGCCGCCGGCGGCGCCGCCCTTGATGCCGAAGGTGGGACCCATGGACGGCTGGCGGATGGCGACCGTAGAGCGCTTTCCGATCATGCCCAGCGCCTGGCCCAGGCCCACCGTGGTCGTGGTCTTGCCTTCGCCCAGCGGCGTCGGAGTGATGGCGGAGACGACGACGTACTTCGCCTTCGGCCGATCCTTCAGCTCTTCGATCGCCTCGAGCTTGACCTTGGCCACGTCGTGCCCATAGGGCTCGAGCAGGTGCGGTCCGATGCCCATCTTCGCCGCGATGTCGGGCATGGGCAGAAGGTGCGCTTTGCGCGCGATGTCCAGGTCAGTCGGAAATTCAACCTTCATGCCACCCTCTCCCTCATGTAAGGCGCGCCAGCATCTCCCGGCGCCATCTCTCCGTCGGCTCGATCTCGTTGAAAGTGAACACGTGCAGGCCCGCGATGCCCCGGTCCGGCTGCGCGATGTCGGGCAGCAGCGCGCCCACGAATCGCCCCGGCTCGTATCCGCCCGGTCGGAACATGCGCGCCAGCCAGCTCGGGTGACCGCGCAGAAAACGAGCTGACTCCGCGACACCGATCTTGGTGGACAGTCGCAGGAGCCGCGCTGGGTCGGCCACACCGGCCATCCCGATATAGATCGGCAGCTCGACGCCACGACGCCGCACCCGTTCCACCCATCCCTTCACGGTGTCGGGGTCAAAGCTCATGTTGCTGACGATGTAGGTCGCGTACCGCCGCTTGTCCCACATCGCCTGGATCGTGACGTCGTCGTGGATGAAGGGATGGCGCTCTGGATATCCGGTCACGCCGATCTCCGTCAAGCCGTGATCCGGAGGCAGTGCAGCGAGAAGCGAAAGGGCGTCGGGAAACTCGCCGGCCGGCTCGCGGGCGTCACCCGCCACGACAAAGATGCCGTGGATTCCCGCCGCGCGGATCGCGTCGAGGATCTGGCCCAGCTCCACGCGGTCGCGGATCAGCCGTGCGGACAGGTGCGGTATCGCCTTGTAGCCCAGCTGCGCGAGGCGGACGGCCAGGTGGACCGTGGCCGGCAGGCCCCGCCGGGGGGACGCGGTGACCGTGATGGTGACCTCTTTGGGCACGTGCTGGGCCACCACGGCCAGGATGTCGTCGGTTGGGAAGATCTCGTAGCGCGGCGCGCGGAGGAAGGCGGCCAGACCCCGCCCAACACTCTGCGTGCCCACCGGCCTCACCACGTGCGGTGTCGCACTATACGCCACTGTCGCGCTGTGCGCAACAAAATCGCTAGAGCCGGTGGGGCAAGAGGAGGACGGTGTTGCGGTCGGCCGGCGTCCCGGGACGCCAGGAATCGAAGCCGTTGAGCGGCACGTTGCCCGCCAGCTCGCGGTGCAGGCCGGCCAGACCCGCGCCGTCGTGGTCCAGCATCGTGCAGCCGATTGCCAGTAGGCCGCCAGCTGTCCGGTACAGCTCGATGAGACGGCCCTGACAGGGCCAATCGACCACTGAGCTGGTGGTGACCTCCCAGAAGCCGCCTCGGGGTGTGATGCGGTTGGCGTGGGTGTGGCCGTTGAGCCACAGCACCACGTTGGGAAACCGCCGCAGCAGCGCCAGAAGCTGATCGGCACGGCGCTCGCCGCGCGGATTCGAAAGGGTCTCGTAGCCGTGGTGGGAGAGGATGACCGCGTAGCGGTCGCGCACCTCATCCAGGTGTTGCTCCAGCCATCGCAGCTGCGCGATGTCCATGGTGCCGTCGGCGCCGCCGGCGTCGCAGACCGTGTCCAGCCCGATAAAGCGCACCCCACCCATGTCGTGCACGAAGCACGACCGGTCACTGACGTTGTGCTGCGCAAGCGCGGCGACGAACTCTTGGCGAGAGATCGGCCTCCGCTCCGGATCGGCGGGCACCTCCAGCGAGGCGCCGGACATGAATCGCTCGGGGCGAGCGACGAATGCATCCACCACGCGATCGAAGTCCAAGCCGGCGGGCAGCTCGATCGGCTTGCGCGATCCCACCATCGCCTGGGCGAGCGGCGGACTGACGACGCCGACACCCTGGCACACCTCTTCGTGGTTGCCGTAGCAGGCGAGCCATGGCAGGCGCAGGCCCTCGGATTGGAACGCCTGCATGGCCTGCTCCAGCAGGCCCGGGCGCCGAGGGAAGCCCAGCGCGGACTGGAACCGGTCGCCGTCGGTATCGCCTTCGGGCTTCCAGTAGATGTCGCCCGGCCAGTCCGTCCGCTGCACTCCTTCGTAGCCAGGTGCGGCGGAGTCTGGACGGACGGCGCCTCCGTCGAGCAGCGACAGGAAATTCGTCAGCTCGTTGCGCTGCGAGTTATCGACCGCGTCTCCCGTCATTACAACGAGCCGTGGCGGGCTGCCCGCCAGTGGCCCTTCAGCGACGTTGTTGATCGCCCGCACCATCGCGGCGATCGCGTGTGTGTTGAGCAGCTCTTGCGGGCGCTGCATCGGGAGCAGCTCGCGGAAGCGCGGGTCCTGCGCTTCCCGATTGATGAACTCGAATCGCGCGGGCGACTGGGCGTCGGTGACATGAAGGTCGGTGATGTGGACGAGGCACGCGAGGGCTTCGCCTTTTGGCTTCGCATCGCCGCTCGCGAGCTCGGTCCGGACAGCATGCGGTTCCCCCGCAAGCTCAGCCACCGCGCGATATGCGGCCCTCGTTCCAGTGCGCACCACATCTCCGGCGCCGAGCCGCCGTCCTGTGGTCAAGAGCATGCCGCAGCGGACGTCACGGAGCGGTCGAGGTGGGTTCTTCCCTCTGAATGAGCACCGGGTCGGGGCGCAGAGCGAGCCGCACCTTGGTTCCGGCCGGATGCTGCGTGGCGACGGAGGTCGGCATCTGCGCGAGCACCGTGATGTCGCCGAGGTCCACCGTGACGCGGCTCATTGCGCCGAGAAATGCCACCGCGATGACAGTGCCCACGAGCGGACCGCTGGCCGTGTCGCCATCGCCTGCAAAAGACACGGCTTCCGGTCGCACCAGGGCGATCGCAGGTCCGGTCATCACGTCCGAATCCACAAGCGGCAACTGCGTGCCGCGCACCTGGACACCACCGAATTTGACCTCACCAGGGATGCGGTTGGTCAGCCCGACAAACTCGGCGACAAACGGCGTCTTGGGCCGCGAATAGATCTCGGTCGGCGGGCCAAGCTGCTCGAGGTGGCCCGACTGCATCACGCCGACCCGGTCGGCGATGGCCAGCGCCTCCTCCTGATCGTGCGTGACGAAGAGCGTCGTGATTCCGACCTCGAGCTGCACCCGGCGGATTTCGTCCCGCAGGCGCGCACGGACTTTCGCGTCGAGGGCCGATAGGGGCTCGTCGAGCAGCAGCACCTTGGGCTTGATGGCAAGCGCGCGGGCCAGCGCGACGCGCTGCTGCTGACCGCCGGAAAGCTGGTGCGCGAACTTGTCCATGTGCGGTCCGAGCCCCACCAGGTCGAGCACCTCCCTGGCGCGCTCCCGTCTTTCCGCCGCGCCGACATGCTGCAGCTGCATTCCGAACTCCACGTTCTGCCGTGCGCTCATGTGGGGAAAGAGGGAGTAGGCCTGGAAGACCATCCCGATGTTGCGCCGGTTCGCCGGCACGTTGGTCACGTCCTTGCCCGCGATGACCACGTGACCGCTGTCCGCCTGCTCGAGACCTGCCAGGAGCCTCAGCGCCGTCGTCTTGCCGCATCCAGAAGGGCCGAGCAGTGCGACGAGCTCGCCGGGCGCGAGCGTGAGCGTCAACCTGTCCAGGGCAGTCGTCGTCGCGTATTTGCGCGTGAGCTCCTCGAGTCGAACCTCGACACCTGCTCGAGTCTCCGTGCTTCCGGCTGCCGTCATCTGTTACCGACCCTCCCGATCACGGCGCCACTAAGGGCGAGCGGCTTGTTCAGGTCAAGCTCCACGGGGTCGGCCGCGGCAACTCCGGTCCGCGGCCGGCGCACAAACGAAAGGATGAGCAGGAGCACGAACGCGAAGATCAATGACGCCACGGCGACGGCGATCGAGGTGCCTGCACTTGTGAGGCCGACGTAAGCGATCGCCACCTGGAGATTCTCGTAGTTCATCAGGTTCGCGAACGTGTACTCGCCGAGGACCAACGCCACCGAGAGCAGGCACGCGTTGAGGATGGCGCTCGGCATGTTCGGGACCACCACCCGCCACATCACCGTGCCCCATCCTGCGCCAAGGCTGCGAGCTGCCTCGGACAGCGTCTTGAGGTCGATCGCGGAGAGCCCGGCGTCGAGGGCGCGATAGCTGTAAGGCAGGACGAGGATCACGTAGCCAAGCGAAAGAACCAGGATCGAGTCGGTGAAGTTGCTGATCCATATGAAGATGGGCTTGATCCCGACGACGAGGGCGATGGCGGGAACGGTCAGCGGCATGAGGCAGATGAATTCGACGATGCGGCTAATTCGAGGAAGACGCAGCCTCACCCACACCATGGTCGGGAGAACAAGCACCAGCATCAAGACGGATGTGATCGCCGCGAGCTCGAGCGACGCCACGATCGCGTCGGTCAGGCCGGGCGTCTTCGCGATCTGAGTCCACGCCTCCAGGGTGCGCGGGGCGTTGATGGAGTTGCCGCGAGTCGAGAACTCGAACATCGCGCCGATCGGAACCAGGAAGAAGGCGCCGAGCACAAGGAAGATTGTGATGCGGAAGATCTGGAGCTTGATTCGCCGCGACCTGTTCATAGTTGGCTCACTGCAGCCAGTGAGCGGTACGCCGCTGCAGCAAGGTGTATAGCGTCATGACGACCAGGACGATGACGATCATCGCCAGCGCCAGTGCCTTGGCGTAGCCGGGCTGGCTGGATCCTGTCTCACTTGTGAGCAGGAACTGGATCTGGAGCGGCAGGATCACTCCACCCTGCGTGAGGAGCGCCGAAGCCGTCGCGTACGCCGAGAAAGCGTTGGCGAAGAGCAGCAGCGTGCAGCCGAGGAATGACGGAAACAGCAGAGGGCCCGCGATGTAGCGCCAGTAATGCCACGTCCCGCCGCCAAGGCTGTCGGTCGCCTCCCGCCACTGGGGGCGGATGCCGTCCAGCGCCGGTGCGAAGACGAGGACCATCAGCGGAATCTGGAAGTACAGGTAGATGAGGGTCAGGCCGGCCTGGTCGTAAAGCCACACGCCCTTGGCGTAGATGTCGATGCCGTGCTGCTGCAGGAACACATATACAAAACCGACCGTGCCCAGCGTCGCGATGAATGCAAACGTCAGCGTCACGCCGCCGAACTGCGCGAGCACGCCGGCGGCTGACATCACGCTGCGGCGCAGGACGCCGTCCGGCTTGCCTGTCACCACGGCGTAGGCGAGGAGCGCGCCTACAAATGCGCCGACGACGGCGCTCACCGCGGAGATTCCGATGCTGCTGGCAAACGCCTTGAACATGTAAGGCTTGTTGATCCCGTCGAAGTTCGCCAGGGACAGGGTGCCGCTAGGCGTCAGCAGCGATCCTCCGACGATGATCGCGGTCGGCAGCAGCAGAAAGACGCCGACATACAAGAAGAACGGGACGACTCCAACCCAGGAAAGAGACAGCCGCCGCCCACCCTCGAGAGGGCGAGCGGCGGCACTCAACGCCGGGCTGCTGGCTGCCGTCAAGACACGGCCTGAGACCAGTTGGCTACGACATATGCGCTGGCCTTCGACGTCTGGTCACCCGTCGGGACCTGTGGCGTTCCAGGCACCTGCGGAAGCTTGGCGGCCGAAGCCGTGTCCACCGTTCCGGCAGTCGTCATGGCTGCCTGGCGGATTGGCCGTGCGCCGCCCTTGAGCCAGAGGTTCTGGCCCTGGTCTGAGTAGAGGAACTCCTCCCACAGCCGCGCGGCCGCGGGGTGGGGGGCGTCCTTGTTGATCGCCTGGTTGTAGTAGCCGCCGATGATCGCGCTGGTGGGCACGAAGATCTTCCACGTCGAGACGTCCTTGCCGTGCGAGGTCGAGAGGTAGTCCCACTCGAACAACACCGGGGTCTGGCCCGCCTTGACCGTGGCGGCGGTTCCGACGACGGGCACGTAGTTGCCCTTCTGCTTCAGCTGGTGGAAGAAGTCGACGCCCTTGCTGACGTCGTCCAGGGAGCCGCCGTTGGCGACGGACGCCATGATGACGCCGTTCAGGCCCTGGTTGGACTTCGTCGGGTCACCGGCAAGCGCGACCTTGCTCTTGAAAGCGGATCCCAGCAGGTCCGCGACCGATGTGATCGCCGGCACCTTGCTCGAGTCGTAGCCGATGCCCATGTAGCCGCCGTAGTCGTTGTACCAGAGGCCTGTGGCTTCCTTGGCGCCGGCCGGGATGTCGTTCCACGTCGCCACCTTGTAAGGGGTGAACTTCGCGGTGTTGGCGAGCGCCACCGGCTGGCCTACGTCGACCACGTCCGGGGCACGACTGGTGCCGTCAAACGCGTTGACCTCGTCCTGGCTGCTGCCGTTTGGGTTGAGCGAGGTGATCGGGATGTTGTACTTGGCCGTGAAGGCGCTGATGATTTCGCCGTAGTTGGCCCAGTCCGGCGGCAGTGCGATCACGGTGAGCTTGCCTTCGGCTTTGGCGGCCGCGACGAGCGCGTCCATGCCGCCGCAGCCCGAGGCCGAGGTAGCTGTCTTCGCTGTCGATTCGCTGCACGAGGCCGAGCTGTTGCTCGGCGAGCTGCCACAGGCAGCCACCACGAAAACCGCCACCACGGCGAGGCCAAGGTGGCGTGTGAGTTTGCCGAACTTCATGCTTAGTTCCCCTCCAAAAGGCCCGTCGCAGGCTATGCGACCAGGCAGACAGCGGCAATCATGGCTCTCCCTCGCCGATGTTGCAAGGACAGAGTTCCGCCGTGCGGTTGATTTCAGTTAGGGGCTGGTTAATCCCAGTTGGCGGTCAGGTTTCAGCGCGCTTCCCGCGGTAGCCCAGCCGCCGGGACAGGTCCGCTGCGCTCTCGATGGCCAGCCGGTCGAGCTCGGGGCGGCTCCCGGCCCGAAGGCGGTTCGAAGGACCTGAGACGTCCAGCGCCGCAACGACCACCCCCTCGGCTCCGAAGACCGGTGCCGCAAGCGCGTCAAGGCCGAGCTCCAGCTCTTCATGGGTCCGGGCGATGCCCGACTCCCGTGCCGCGTCAAGCTGCGCCTCGAGCTCGGCGCGGTCGGTGATGGTGCGCGGGGTCGCCTGCTCCAGAGGCCTCGCCAGCATCCGCTCCCGGACCGCCGCCGGGCCGAAAGCGAGGATGGCTTTGCCGCTCGCCGTGCAGTGGACCGGAGTCCGGCGGCCAAGCCAGTTGACGCTCACGACCGACGTCGAGGCGGTGGCCTGCTCGATGGGCACGATGACGTCGCCCACCAGGACGTCGAGGGTGGCGGTCTCACCGGTCGCGCCGGCCAGCTGCTCGCACACCGGGCGGGCCACGTATCTAAGGTCGAACTCCCCCGTCACGACGCTGGCCAGCTGCGGCAGCCGCCTGCCGAGGCGATACCTGGCGGTGCGCTGGTCGCGCTCGACGAGCGCGTGGCGCTCGAGGGTGGCCAGCAGGCGCAGGGCGGTGGAGCGATGCACGTGGAGGCCCCTGGCCACCTCTGCGCCGGTGCTCCAGTCCGCCTGGGCGAGGAGGTCGAGGATCGCGATCGCCCGCTCGACCGAGCGGACCGCGATGTCCCTGGGCGGCGCGTTGCTCATTGCGCAACATTAGCGTTGCCCGATGCGCCTCCGCCACGTAAACTGTTGAGCCCTGAGCATCTGTTGGGCGATGCGCAACACATGAGCCGCCAAGAAGAGATCCGAGCGGAACTGTTCGAGCACACGCTCAACGGCCACGCGCCCGAGGTCAAGGTCCTGACGGAAGAGGCGCTTCAGCTTGGCATGGACCCGATGGACATCCTGTTCAAGGCGCTCATCCCTTCCCTCGAGGAGGTCGGGCGCCGGTTCGAGAAGGGCGACTTCTTCGTGCCCGAGATGCTGATCGCCGCCCGCGCCATGCAGGGCGCGCTCGTGATCCTCCGGCCCCTGATCGCCGAGACCGGCGCCAAGCCGGTGGGGCGCTACGTGATCGGCACCGTCAAGGGCGACATCCACGACATCGGCAAGAACCTGTGCGTGATCATGCTCGAGGGCGCGGGCTTCGAGGTCTACGACCTGGGCGTGAACACGCCGCCGGAGAAGTTCGTCGAAGCCGTCCGACAGCACGAGCCGGACGTGGTCGGGTTCTCGGCCTTTCTCACGACCACGATGCCGATGTTCAAAGCGAACATCGAGGCACTGACAAAAGCGGGTCTGCGAGACAAGGTCCACATCGCGGTCGGCGGTGCGCCCGTCACGCAGGAGTACGCAAAGCACGTGGGAGCTGACAGCTACGCGCCGGATGCCTCGATGGCGACGCGGATGGCGAAGCAGCTCGTCGGCGATCGAAGCGACCCTTCGAAAGGTGCTCAGGCGCTCGAGCAGGCCGTGATGAAAATCGACGAGACGCTCCGCAAGGGTTAGGTGGAGACTCGTCTCTCCTCGCGTGGTCGCGAGATTGTGGTGTCCGGTGATCGTCCATTCGTGATCATCGGCGAGCGCATCAACCCGACGGGCCGCAAGGTCCTCGCCGCGGAGATGAAGGGCGGCGTGATGGACCGAGTTCGCTCCGACGCCCAGGCGCAGGCCGCGGCCGGTGCCCACATGCTCGACGTCAACGCGGGCATCCCGGCGATCGACGAGCCGGCCCTACTCGTGGCCGCCATCCAGGCGGTCATGGATGTCACCGACCTGCCGATCTGCATCGACTCGTCGATCATCGAGGCGCTCGAAGCAGGCCTGTCCGCCTATGAGGGCAAGGCGCTGGTCAACTCCGTCACCGCGGAAGAAGAGCGGATGGAACGGATCCTGCCGCTGGTCAAGAAGCACGGGGCGGCCGTCATCGGCATGGCGAATGACGAGACCGGGATCACGATGGTCCCCGAGGAGCGGCTCGCGCTGGCGCGGCGGATCATCGAGCGCGCAGCCGACCACGGCATCCCACAGGAGGACGTGATCATCGACCCGATCGCGATGACCGTGGCCGCCGATCCCACCTGCGGCTTGATCACCCTCGAGACGATGCGGCTAATCCGCGACGAGCTCGGCAACAACATGACGTGCGGGGCGTCGAACGTCTCCTTCGGCCTGCCGGACCGGCCAACCGTCAATGCGGCTTTTCTTCCTCTGGCGATGCATGCGGGGCTGACCTGCGCGATCACCAACCCGCTCGAGGCGCAGGTGCGCCGCGCCATCCTCGCCGGCGACCTGCTGCTGGGTCATGACGAATACGCGATGCGGTGGATCTCGACCTACCGGGCGGATCTGGCAAAGGCCTCCTCGTGATCCAGCGCAAGCTCGAGGTCACCTACCTTCCGTTCGACCGGACGACCCGCGTCCCGGCAGGCGCCACGGTGTTCAGCGCGGCGCACTGGATCGGTCTGCCGATCGATTCCACGTGCGGAGGTCGAGGCACCTGCGGCAAGTGCAAGGTGCGTGTGATCCAAGGGCGCCGCGACGCCGAAACTGCGGACCATCGGCAGCTGCGCCCTTCCGAGATAGAAGACGGCTGGCGCCTGTCGTGCCAGGCCCACATCTACGAGGACATGATCTGCGAGGTCCCACAATTGTTGCGGGTGCCGAAGGCCGCGACGATGGGGCTCGGCCGGCTAGTCATCCTCGACCCCAACGTTCGCAAGGTGTACCTGGAGCTCAGCGAACCATCGATGGAGGACCAGCGCAGCGACGTCGCGCGCCTGCGAGACGCGCTCACCAAGGAAGGGCTCGACATGGTCGCCGGCGTCGCTGTGCTGCGGACGCTGCCGCCGGTCTTCCGTGAGGCCGGCTTTCGCGTCACGGCGGTGCTCGCGGGCGACCAGCTGGTCGCGGTCGAGGCCGGCGACACGACTGCCGAGTGCTACGGGGTCGCCTTCGACGTCGGGACCACCACGCTCGTCGGGACGCTGATGAACCTGCGCACTGGAATGGCCGCATCGGTGCTCTCGACGCTCAACGGCCAGGCGCCTTTCGGAGCGGACGTCATCTCGCGCATCAGCCACGGCATGAACGGACCTGAGGCAATCCAGGAGCTGCAGGACGCAGTTGTCGACACGATGAACACAGTGCTAGGCGAGCTTTATCGCGAGACTGGCGTGACGCCTCAGCAGACATACGAGGCAGTCGTTGTGGGCAACGTCACGATGCTGCACCTGCTCTTCGGCATCGACCCGACTCCGCTGTCCATGTCGCCGTTTACACCCGCCTTCATGGACGAGCTCAGCGTCGCGGCGCGCGAGATCGGCCTGCAGATCCATCCGCACGGCTACATCCAGACGCTGCCCGCGCTCGGCGCGTACGTGGGCGCCGACATCGTGGCCGGCGTGCTGGCGACGGGCGTCGCGCGCGAAGACAGGATCCGCGTCTTCGTCGACGTCGGGACGAACGGCGAGATCGTCCTGGGCAGCGCCCAGCGTGCGCTTGCCACCGCAGCGCCCGCCGGTCCCGCCTTCGAAGGCAGCCAGATCAAATGCGGCATGCGCGCGACCGTTGGCGCGATCGAGGGCGTCCAGCTCGGCGACCGCGTCGAGCTTCAGATCATAGGTGGCGATGTGCCGCCCGAGGGCATCTGCGGTTCCGGCCTCGTCGACGCCGTGGCGCAGCTGCTGGTCGCGGGCCTGCTCGAGTTTTCCGGCCGCTTCAAGAAACCCGAGGACGTGCCCCATCATCCGCTCCGCGACCGCCTGATCGACGTGGACGGGATGCGCGCGTTCCTCCTGGCCGACGGCGTCTACCTGACGCAGCGCGACATCCGCGAGCTGCAGTTCGCGAAAGGATCCATCGCGACCGGAATCAAGGTTTTGATGGACATCCTCGGTGTGACCGCGGATGACCTCGACGAGGTGCTGCTCGGCGGATCGTTCGGGTCGTACCTCAATCCCGAAAGCGCCAAGGTCATCGGCCTGGTTCCGCCGGTCGATGTCGACCGCATCATCGCGGTGGGCAACTCCGCCGGAGAGGGCGCCAAGATCGCGCTCCTGTCCTACCGCGAACGCCAGGTCGCCTTCGAGCTGCCGTCGCGCATCGAGTACATCGAGCTCTCCGGACGCTCGGACTTCAACGACTCGTTCATCTCAGTGCTCGGATTCCCACAGCTGACGCCGGTTCAATGAGCACCACCGCCCTCGTCATCTGCGGCGCCTTGGGCCGCGACGTGAAGGACATCATCACCAGGCGCGGTTGGGATGTCGACGTGTACGGGATTTCCGCCCTGCTTCACCTCTATCCGTCACGAATCGTCGACGAGCTGCGCGAGAAGCTGCGTGAGCTGCGACCTCGATACGAGAAATTGGTGGTCGTTTATGGCGAATGCGGAACCACCGGCAAGCTGGAGCCGGTGCTGGAGGAGACCGGCGCCGTACGATTGCGCGGCCCGCACTGCTACGAGATGTATGCGGGCGAAGGGCGCTTCAAAGAGGTCACCGAAAGCAGGCCCGGCACCTTCTTCCTCACCGACTGGCTGGTGCGCAACTTCGACCGCGCGGTCATGAAAGGCCTGGGCCTCGACCGCGACCCGGAATTGAAACCGATGCTGTTCGGTAACTACGAGGCGGTGCTGTATCTGAGACAGGTGCCCAACCCCCGGCTGGCGGAGAAGGCCGGCCAGATCGCGGCGTATCTCGAGCTGCCTCTCGAGATCGAGGATGTCGGATTGGGGGAACTCGAGGAGCGGCTTGCCGCGTTGGTAGAAGGTGCGAATATCCCCACCCGGCCTGCGGCCGGCCTCTAACTCTGTGGCTAAGTATCAGGTCATGTTCTGGAAGCACATTCCTTCCCAGGTCAAGGCGTGGGATGGTGATTCTGAGACCAAGCGGATGCTGCCGGACTACTTCCAGGCCGCGATCGACGCCTACGCGATGAAGGACGGGTCGACCGACATGGATGCATACCTCGAAGGCTGGAAGTGGGGTCCGGTCGAAGAACGACGCGGTTCGCCCGCCGATGTGCTCGGCCAGGTCATCGACGAGCTGACCGCCGCCAATCCGCGGGCGCGCCTGCTGAATCCGTCATGAGCAACGCCATCCTCGACGACCTGTTGAACAGCCAGCAGCTGATGATCGCCATGCTGCGAATCTCCGCCGAAGACTCGTCCGCCAGGGTCGGCGCGTGGGACCTGCGAGACATCGCCGCCCATCTGGCGGCGACCGAGCGCGACTGCTACGTGCCGAGAATCCGCTCGATCGCGACCGGCGAGAACCCAAGCTTTGGCGTGTTCAACAACGACGGGACCGATTTCAGTGGGATCCACCTCGACGACGCGATCGACGAGTGGACGGCGACCCGGATGATGCTGATCGGCTACGTGCAGACGCTCGACCCCGACCAGCGGATCCGGCTGATCGGTCACCACGAGCGTCACGGAGACGTGACGGTCGATCGGTACCTCGAGATTGCGCTCGAGCACGATCAGGACCATCTGCGTGGTCTCGAGAGGCTTGCGGGCGAGCTGACTCGTTAACCCGAACGAGCATCTCCGCTGTCGTCGCAGCCGCCTGGGCGAGGATCGCCGCGGCGGTCGCGTCGGCCCGCAGGTTCTGGTTGCCATGGCTTTCGAGGTCGTGGGCCAGGCTCACCACTTCAGCCGCCGCGTGGGCGATCTCGATCGGAACTTCGATCGTCTTCTGGTGCGCCGCGTCGACATTCTGGCCTGACCTCATCGCGTCGACGAAGTCCAGGAACGACCGCGAATCCAGCTCGATGAGCTGCTCGGAAAGGAGCCGGAGTGCATGCGCGCGTTTCTGGGCTTGAGCAGCGGCTGCCCAGTGTTGGGCAGAAAGGCACGCCACCTTCTCCAAGAGCGCCGCTGCCAGGGCTAGCGTCGCCGCGGCGGCCGAACCACTGGCTGGAGCGGGCTTGCCTGACGAAAGAGCCTCGAGGAGGCGCGGAAACCGCGACTCAGGCGTCGGCACCGATCTCCGTCTTGCGCCTTGCGATGAAAGTCTTGAGCTCTTCGTCGACACCCGGGTCGATCCCGGGGTCGGGATACTCGGACAGCAGCTGCTTCCAGCGCTCGGCGGCCACCACCTCGGTCGTGCGCGAGCCGAAGCGCTGCCACCGGTCGAAGTTCTCGGTCGACGAGATCCACGGCCGGTAGAAGCCGGTCCGGTAGTGACGCATGGTGTGCTCGGCGCCGAGGAAGTGCCCGCCGGGCCCAACTTCGCGCAGCGCATCCATCGCGAGTCCCTCTTCGTCGACAGGAAGTCCATGCCCGAGGATCCATTCGAACATGCGCAGCTGCTCGACGTCGATGATGAACTTCTCATAGGACGCGAGCAGTGCGCTCTCCAGCCACCCGGCGGCGTGAAGGACGAAATTGACGCGGCCGAGGATGGTCGGCCACATGCACATCATCGACTCGTACGCCGCCTGCGCGTCAGGCGCCTTCGATGAGGTGAGCGCGCCGCCGCCGCGGAACGGAAGCTTGTAATGACGCGCCATCTGCGCGCTCGCCAGGATGCCCATCGCCGACTCCGGCGTGCCAAACGCGGGGCTGCCCGACTGCATGTCGGTATTGGTGAGAAATGACCCGTACACGCTTGGCGTGCCGGGCCGGATGAGCTGCACGAGCGCGATGCCCGCCAATGCCTCCGCGGTCTGCTGGGCAACCGTGCCGGCCAGGCCCATGGGCGACATCGCGCCGGCCATCAAGAACGGGGTCACGATCACGGGCTGGCCCGCCTGCGAGTACTCGAACAGCGCGCCGAGCATGCGGTCGTCGTAGCGCAGCGGGCTGTTGACGTTGATCAGGCTGATGATCGCCGGTGTCTTTTCGATCTTGTCGCGCCCGCCGAGGGCGATCGACGCCATCTCGATCGTGTCGCGTGCGCCCTCGGTCGAGATAACGCTACCCATGAAAGGTTTGTCCGTCCACCGGAGATGGGAATAGACCATGTCGAGGTGCCGCGTCCCCAGCGGCAAATCTTCTGGCTCGACGGTCGTGCCCCCCGCGCAGTGGATCTGCTCCACCGCCTGCGACATCTTGTCGAAGTTCGTGAAGTCCTCGATCGTCGCGCCGCGCCGGCCGCGCTCGAGGTCGGTGACGAAGGGCGGCCCGTAGACCGGCGCCGTCACCACGTTGTCGCCGCCCAGCGTCACGGTCCGTGACGCGTTGCGCGCCTGAAGCTCGAAAGTCGCAGGCGCCCTGGCGACCTGCTCCAGGACAAACGCGCGCTCGAAGCGCACGCGGTTCTCCTCGACCCGCATCCCAGCCTTCTCGAACAGCTCCCGAGCCCCGTCGTGGAGGAAGTCGACGCCGATCTCTTCCAGGATGGTCATCGCCTGCTCGTGGATGGTGTTGACCTCATCCTTGGACAGCAGGTCGTACGGCTTGAGCCGGTTCTTCCACACCGCGATCCAAATCTTGACCCATCTCGGAGTGCCGCGACTCGGAGGGCCGGCGCAGATTCGCGGCATCGGCGGCCGGAGCTAAGGAAAGGGTGGCGGGGCTAGGAGCGCTACCTGCTGGGGTCCCCGCGCCGTGGGTAGCGGGGGCAGCGACGCCGCGCCGGGTCCCTTGACGCAGGCTTCAGCGCCGCAGGCGCCCGGCCGCCTAGGACGCGAAGATGCCCGGACCTTCCGAGGCGCGGCACTCCCAGTGTGGTAACGTAGGCCGTGCCCGTTGGGGCGCTAGGTCCCGCCTGGGGACCCCTCCTAACCTGACTTGATCCCAATCAAACGCTTCGCCCGCACCACTCCCAAGGCACACCCGGTATGAGCACGCCCATCCCCGGCGACGTCCTGCCGCTCTGGAACCCGGACATCCCGGGCGAGGAGATCCAGACCGGACGCCTTGGCATCCGCGTCCGCCCCGGGACGCCCGCGGCGGCCAAGGTGCTGGCCCTGGAGGCCCACGGCGGCGCCGAGCTGCTGCGCCAGGTGCTCCAGGAACAGAAGGTCATCGACGGCACCTACAACGTCGTCAAGCCGGAAAAGCCGCTCGAGTTCATCGGCCAGGTCAGCACCACGCTCCTGACGGGTAAGCTCGGCCGGACGCCCATGGGCCTGGCCCTGGAGATCACGGACTGGCAGGAGCTGGAGGGCACGCTGGAGATGGAGAAGAACCGTCTCCGGCTCGGCTTCCAGGAGCTCCACGTGGTCAAGGAGTGGGACGGCGACCTGGAGGGCTTCACCGCCATCACCCTGCGCGAGCAGGCCAAGACGCACCCGATGCTCGACTCGACGATGCGCTTCATCGAGCACCTCCGGGACTACCGGGAGAAGCTCGCCGAGGCGGCCGTCCGGCGCTACGAGGCGACCGAGCAGTGGATCGAGTGCCCGAAATGCGAGACCGAGGTTCCGACCTCGAACGGGATCCACTGCCCGAACTGTGGCGAAGACATGCGGGGCGGCGAGTACGTACGGGCCATCCTGCACCTGGTCGACGACGCCGACGGCCGGATCTACCGCGGCATCGACTCCCTGACCGTGCGCTCGGCGGGCTTCCCGGAATACCGCGGGATGTCGCTCGACCGCATCCAGGGCTCGAACCTGTGGGTGAGCTTCCGCCGCTACGACCCGCTGCCCGACGAGGGCATCGTCCTGCCGACCGCAAGCGTGGAGATGTTCGAAGCCCAGCGCTCGGTCATCCGCCAGCTGCAGATCGGCAGTCCGCGCACCGGCGCGCTGGCCGCCGAGCTGGCCGATACCGGATGGTTGGGCACACCGCCTCGCGTGCCGCTGGACGGCAAGAAGGCGCACCACCTGCCCGACCCCAACGAGGAGCAGGCGGAGGCGGTGTCTCGCGTCATGGGCATGCGACCTGGTCAGCTCTACCTCATCCAGGGGCCGCCCGGGACCGGCAAGACGACGGCCATCGTGGAGTCGATCCGCCGCATCCTAGGCCGCAACCCCAACGCATCGATCCTCATGTCCTCACACTCCAACGACGCCGTCGACACCGGGCAGGAACGGCTGCTCGGTTTCTCGCACGTGCGGCAGGCGCGCATCGCGGAACCGGGCAAGGTGCCCCGCCGGCTTCGCCCGACGCTCGTGGAGAGCGACGACCTCGAGCCGTACAACCTTGTCGCCGGCACGTGCAACCGCCTGACCATCGACTCGCGATTGCGCTTCAAAGTGTTCGACTGGCTGATCCTCGACGAGGCGAACAAGGTCCGCGCCAACGAGGCGCTCGCCCTGATGCCGCTGGCCAAGCGCTGGGTGATGATCGGCGACCTCAACCAGCTGCCCCCGGTGATGGAGGAGGCGGCGTCGACCTTCAAGATCGAGCAGCCGCTGGACGAGGTCGTGCGCGACGACAGCTTTTACGGCTGGATCTGGGACAAGGTGCCGACCGGCTCCAAGATCATGCTGCCGCGCCAGTACCGGATGCGCGAGCCGATCGGGCGCGTCGTCTCGGACCTCTTCTACGAAGGCAAGCTCATCCACGAAGCGCCGCATCCGAGGATGCCGCTGCCCTGGCCTTTCGACCGCGAGCTGGTCTGGGTGGACACCGGCGCCCAGGACGAGTACCGAGACGCGCAGCGATCAGTGGCGAACGAGTTCGAGGTCGCGCTGTGCAAGGACATCACGTCGATCATCCGGCGCCGCGTGCGCAAGGCCAAGCTGGCCGTGATCGCGATGTACAACTCGCAGGTCAACCGGCTCCAGGGAGCGCTCAAGGGCATCGTCCCGCCGGAGGACATCGAGTCCGTGGACGCCTTCGAGGGCCGCGAGTCGGACGCCGTGATCCTGTCCTTGGTGCGCTCCAACGACCGGGCGGCGATCGGCTTCCTCAACGACCCCAACCGGGTCAACGTCGCCATCTCTCGGGCCAAGAAGCTCCTGGTGATCGTCGGGGACTCGAAGACCGTCATCGGCGGCGCCCCCGAACTCTTCGGCCCGCTGTTCGAGCACTGCAAGGAGGACGGCCTGGTGGCCGGCGTCGGCGCTGTCGTCACCGCCTGCCAGAGGGTGGGCATCCGCTCGCAGGTGCAGCGGCTGTCCCGTCCGCACCGCGGGGACCGCAGGGCCCGGCGGCGGCGCCGAGGCCAGCGCGCCCCGCTCGAGAGCGTGGTGAACGGCGAGGGCGCCCTGTCCCCCAATGGGGCGGAGCCCATGCCGGCGCCGGTCGAAGCCTCCAACGGGGCGGGTGAACAGGCCCAGGAGTCAGCCCCGATCGAATTGCGAACCGAGCACGAATAGCTGAACTGACGTTTAAGCTTTCGGCGGCATGGCCGACGACTGCATCTTCTGCCAGATCTTGCGCGGGGAGTCGCCCGCCAGCTTCACCTACCAGGACGACACCGTCGTCGCCTTCATGGACGTCCAGCCGATCACGCAGGGCCACATGCTCGTCGTGCCGCGTGAGCACGCGGTCTTGATGACAGACATCAACGAAACCGCGGCCATGCGCACGTTTCGGGTCGCGCGAAAGCTTGCGGCGGCCGCGCGCCACACGCTGGGCGCGAGCGGCGTCAACCTGCTCGTCATGGACGGCGAGGCTGCATATCAGGACGTCCCGCACTTTCACGTCCACGTGATCCCTCGCTATCCGAAGGACGGCTTTGGGCTGACCTTCCCGCACACCTACGAGCACCCTCCCGCTCGTGCTCAGCTCGACGCGATCGCGGCCGCGATACGCGCTGCGGGAATGCCCGCTACGGCGTAGTCGGGTCAACGAGAGAAGCGCACGGGTGACGCCAGACGTGCGGAATCGCGCGTGTCGAGACGCACGGCTGACGCCAGACGTGCGGAAATCGTTGCGCGGGCATGCCCGCTACGGCGTAACCGTTACCGTCAGCGTGTAGGCGATCGCGTACATCGGGCACATCGCGCCCGACGGGCAGAGAGGCCCCGACATCGACGTGACCTCGACCTGGCCCGACTTTTTGGCCTCGAACGCGGCGAGGGTCACGCCGCGGGCGGCCGTCGCGGCTGGATCCACGATGGGCGAGAGCACCGACGTTTCGCTGGACACGGGATGCGACCAGCTCACCATTCCGTTGCCGGCGTGGAGCACCACCTCGAGCTTCTGACCCGTGTGCATCGTGACGGCGTGGTCCTTCTCAGTCGCCGTGACGTCGAAGCCCAATCCACCCGGGGTTGGCGTCGGATTGGCGCCCGCTCCGCCAACCGGCCCGCATGCGACAGCAAGCACAGCGATGGCGGCCAGCAGTATCGGCTTCTGCATCTCTGGATACCGAAACGCGCGCGTCTGCTTGGGGTAACGCCGGCCAGCTCATTTCGCTTCCTGAGCGATGAGGTCGGCGAGTCTGGTACGTGTGTCTTCGGCTATCTGGTCGTCCGGATAGACCTCATAGAAGGCGCGCTCCGCCTCCTTCAGGGACTTGAGCTTCAGCAATCGGATCAAGAACCTCAGGTCTTGCCTGTCGCGATCATGACGATCCGCCAAAACTTTCATCGCGAGGAGGTACTCCGGCGATCCCGCCATCAACCGAAGGCCAGGCAAATCGAGGATCGGTAGAGGCCGCCGATCTGGCCGGCCGAGGAACTTCTTTGAGGCATCGTTGAGCCACCCGTCGGGCAAACCTTGTTCGCGCGCAACTTGTGCGGCAGCCTTGAAGACCTCGTTTCGGCGCTTGAAGATGGCATCAACGTCGCGAGTTGCTGGCCTAGCTTTGAACGCCAGCGCCATCGCGGCGCCGCCTACCACATACACGTCTGCCTTGACCCCTCTCGCCTCGAGGATCTCCGACAAGCGTTCCAGCGCCCGGAGAATGTCTTTCCGGGTAAGGAGCTTGCGTTTCGCTGGCATCACGCGCGCTCCAGCGCACGTTCGGAAATAAAGACCCCTCGCCGCCGAAAAGCGGCAGGGCTCTGAGCCACCGCGGTTGGACGAGCGCTTGGAACATCGCTCTCAATCCACCATTGGCTTAGGAATCGATCACGATCTTCAACCCAAGCCGGCGCGGGCAGCCCAACTTCGTTGCTGAGGTGCTCTGCAATGCCAGCCAGATACGCGTCGACGAGCGCGCTGCCGACGTGACCCGGCTTCTCGATCAACAGTTGGCGCTGCGTGGCCCGCCTCCGTGAACGGAAGTCGTCGACGAACTGCAGAATCAATGCGGAGGCCTCGGTGGGCATCCCCGTCTGGCTCCTGATCTTCAATCTCTTGATCGCCGTCGCCAGATCGGCAAGGCTCTCCGGAGCGTAGGCTCGGTTATGGCGCCTAGTTTCCAATTTGGTCAAGAGACGGCGTAAGTCCCGGTACAGCGCCGATTCAGTGTTCGCCGAGTAAATGCCATAACGGCCCTTCGGCTCCCGTCTGATGACACCCAGCTCCACCGCGCGTCCAAGCGCTCGATAGAGGCTGTCGCGAGTTACACCAGCAAGGGCGCGATTAAGATCAGTCCATCCGAACCTCTTCTCGGGCGCGCTGAGAACCACCTCGAGCAATCCAGGGAGCACCTCGGATCCAAACAGCAGGTCAGCGGCTGGCTGCCGATTCGGCATTCGAATATGTTACGGCATTCCCAGAATATTGGCACAGCATTGACCGGATCTAAAGGTTAGCTATCTGAGGAGGTTAGGTCCGAGTTGGATTGGTCAAGAAGGAAGAGTAGGAGCCTCGCTGCAAAACGCGGCTCAGACGGGGGCACGCCCCGGAGTCCGTAAGCCCGGTGTGGGCAGCCACCTGATCACGCGACCAGAAATCCATGTTGCGCCAACTGCACAAATGAGCCCCGGTCGGTATCGATTGCAGCAGGGCGGTCCGGCGGTTTCGTTTTATGATCCCAACCTATCTTGGCCACGCTCGATACGCCTGCACCAAGAGCATTCGGGTATGGGGACGCCATCACCTGGGCGTTTCGCTCGAAAGATTGGTTAGGTCACGTTGTGGTCATGAGCCTGATCGCTTTGATCCCCTTCGTAGGCGGGATGGCGCTAGCGGGTTGGGCTTTGACCGCGGCAGACAACCTCCATAGCGGCTCCGCCATTGTGCCTCCGGCTGGCTTCTACCTTCGGCGCGGTGCTCGGCTGTTCTTCGTCGCTTACATCTGGGGTCTGGTTGCTTCGATCCTCGTCTATGGGTCGTTCTTCGGATTCTTCTTCCTATTTGCTCACCCGCAGGTCTTGCAAGGCGCGTTCTTTGGATTTTTCTTCCTTGGTTGGTTCGCGGTTGTATTCGGATTCGGCCTGGTGACGCACCTCGCATTTTTGTTCATCGTGCCTGGCGCGATCGAAGCCGACGCGAGAGGCGCGATTGGAGGCTTGAATCCGCTGCACGCGATTGTTGACGTGTTTCAGCACCCGAAGGATTCGTTCCTGGCTGCGTTGATCACCTACCTGGGGTGGATTGTGGCAAGCCTTGGTGCCAGTCTCTGCTACGTCGGCATCATCCTGACCCTGGGTTATGGCGCGCTGATCTTTGCCGGTGCTCTGTACGTTTATGAACGCAACACCAAGATCAGCGCGGCTTAGCTCGCCTGGCCAGGTCATCGGGATCCTGGTCGGCTCGGCGCTGACATCAATGGCGATTCTGGCTGGGATCATCACGCTGTTCGTGACTGTCGTGGTCCCTGGTTTTGAGTTTGGCGGGAAGGACCAAATCCCAACGGACCTCCCGATTTACCCGGGCGCCCAGCTGCAATCGGCGTTTGCCGACGGATTCCAGGGTTGCACCACTGTGACCGCGACCTGGTCCACGTCAGCGCCGGCTTCTGAGGTGATCGACTTCTACAAATCGCAGCTGAACACTGGCGCGTGGAAGTTAACCGACTCGGGCCCTAGCCGCGGGGAATTCAATCTTTACTTTGAGAGCACCTCGGGCTCCCATCGTGAAGGCGTGATCATGGTGTTCAGCGGCACAGGCCGTCCGACCGACATCTCATTGGATCTCGCAAAGTCGATATCCACGCAAGCAGCGGCCTCTAGCTGCCACTTGGCGGTCGGCCAGACGGGTTAAAGGAGCGGCGCAAGCCGGCCATATGGCAGGCTCGTTTAACCCTTGACCGAGGGCGCATCGAAATAATCACAAGTTGAGCCGTACCGGTACTTGTACCCAGAGGACCGAATCGATCAAAGCTCCAAGCAGAACCCGCCCGGAACCGTGTACCTGAGTCGCCAGGTTTTGCCGCGCCGGAGCCGGCTCACACCAGAGAAACGGGCAACGCGGCCAGGTCTATTTAGAACCTTCCCCAGCGCGGATTGGGGGTTCGGGGGGGCGTGACGGTCCCGAAACGCCCGGCTTCTCGTTCGGGTAACACAGAGGGATAAGATCGGCTGCTCATGCCCAGACGTCTCGCCTTGATGATGGCCGCGCTGCTGGTTGCCGCGTGCAGCGGCAGCTCCGCCGCGCCGCCCGCCCACAGCCCATCGCCGGTCGCCGGTGGATTGGTGCAGGGCTTGATGGCCTACGTGGCGGACCGGGGCGTCGGCGTGCTGGACCCGACCACCGGAAAGTCGACGGTCGTAGCACCACTGCCGCCTGGCGCGTTCCGCGTGGCGGGTCCGGTCTGGGGACCCGCGCCCGGCGTGAGCCATCCGGTCCTGTACTTCACGCTGCATGACGACAGAGGGGCCGAGACCCGGACCACGACGGGTGTCGTCCCTTACGACTGGCTTTTCCGGGTTGACCCTTTTGCGGGAACCATCGACCCCATCGCAGCCTCGCAGGACTCACAGAGTGAAGGGCCGTTCGGGCTCATCGCCAACTCGCATTACCTTGCTTTGACGGTTGGCTGCTGCACCACGTACGAGGTGGATGCGCTCGACCTCACGCAGACGTCCGGCGCGCTCAAGCCCCTGGCCAAGCCTCCGGCGCAGCCCGCGTTCTTCACCGAGGGGACGGCGCCTGGAGACTCGGGCCTGCTCGCCGTGCGCGAGTTCGGCACCGGCAGCTGGTACTGGCTGAACGCCGGAGCTTCAGTGCTGAATCCGTTTCCGCTGTCGCTTGGACCCGACGACGGTCCTATCGCCATCTCGGCCGATGGAACGATGGTCGCGGTTGCGATGCCCGACCACGGACCTGTCATCGAGCCTATCAACAGCTCGCTGCCCGTCGCGTCGCCGAGCGCCGCTGCAAGCGCGACTGCAAGTGCCACGGCGCACCCCCGCCCCACCAGCTCCGCCCCCAAACGCGTCAACTCGAAGCTCCAGCACCCTGACGGTCTGGCGTGGAACCCAGACGCCCAGCAGCTTGCCGTTGCGGTGAACGGAGAGATCGAGATCTACAACGCCTCGGCGCCCGATGGCACGGCACCGGCGCACCAGTACCTGACCGGAGGAAATGTCATCGGGGTCGCCTGGTCTGCGCCAATCCCTGACCAGACCTTCGCCTCGGTCAAGCCCGCGGCGGGTCCCCAGCCGCAGGTCGATGCGCTGCTCAGCGCGACCCGGCTGCCCACCCAGGCGGACACGCCGCAGAACCGGCCGCTCACCAAAGTCTACGTCTGGCAGTTCGACTCGACGAAAACCTCGCCGATCGAATCGATCACCGACGCCACGCCCGATGTCTTGTCGAAGTACCCGCCGCTGAGCGCCGGCGTGGTCTTCCACCACTGGGCGGCCAGTGACGCCTGGGCGCTGCAGGGCGGCTGCTACCGCTATCGGGTCGTCATCACCGGGAGCGTCGCCCCGGTGGCCGCCACGTTCGGACTGGCCGGCAACACGCTTTGCTCGGCGAAGCCCTCAGCGGTTCCGTCGATACAGGTGAGCCCCTCGCACTCTTAGGATCGGGGGCGTGAGCCTCGATTTCCTGGCCGCACACGCCGGGGGGCTGCCCGACAAACCGGCTCTCATCTGCGGAGGCCGCGTCGTGGATTTCGCGACGCTCAACAAGAGGGCGAGCCGGGCGGCCACCGTTCTGGCACGCCTTGGCTGCGGTGAAGAGGACCGCGTCGCATTGATGTCCTTCAACTCGATAGAGGGCGCGGAGATCGCAAGCGGCTCGCGTCGAGCCGGCCTGGTCATCGTGCCCGTCAACTACCGGCTGCGCGGCCCGGAGATCGCTTACGTGCTCAACGATTCGGGCGCGAAGGTCGCGATCGCGGGTCCCGACCATGTCGATGCGATGGCCGAGGCGATGCCTGACGTGAAGAGGAACTTGACCTTCGTCGCGGTGGCTGACGTCGTCCCCGATGGCTGGCTCTCGTACCAGCAGCTGATGCGTGATGCTTCAGAAGACTTCCCGTCGATCGCCGAAGGACTGGGGGCGTCGATGATCTACACCTCGGGGACGACCGGGCATCCCAAGGGCGCGTGGCGGCCGAACGGAGTCGACATCGCCAACGTCATGCAGGTCATATCGATCTTCGAGCTCACCCAGGCGGACAGGCACCTGTTGTGCGGCCCCGGGTATCACAGCGCCGTCTCGTTCTTCTCCGTCCTGCACCAGGTGCTCGGGGCGACCGTCGTCATGCAGAAGAGGTTCGACGCCGGCGACGCGCTGGATTTGATCGAACGCCACAGCGTGACCACGACTTTCATGGCGCCGACACTCCTTCGCCGGCTCGTCGATGCGCAGGAGGCGCGGCCGCGTGACACGTCATCGCTTCGCGCGCTCATCCTCGGCGCGGCCCCATGCCCCTACGCGCTGAAGGTGCGGGCGGAAGCCCTCTTCGGCCCGGTCCTGTGGGAGTTCTACGGGGCAACCGAGACGGGGATCAACACGGTGCTGCGTCCGGAGGACCAGCTGCGCAAGCCCGGCTCTTGCGGCACCGCTGTTCCGGGGCAGGAGATCAGGTTGATACGCGACGACGGCTCCGAGGCCGCGGTCGGTGAGCCGGGCGAATTCATGGTTCGCAGCACCTGGGTGGCCGAGTACTACAACCATCCCGACGCGACGAGCCAGAGCCTTCACGATGGATTCTTCTCCGTCGGCGACGTCGCTTACCGGGACGAGGAAGGCTACTACTTCATCTGCGATCGGCGCATCGACATGATCATCTCGGGCGGGGTCAACATCTACCCGGCGGAGGTCGAGGCGGTGCTGCACGTGCATCCGGCGGTGGTCGACGCCGCCGTGATCGGCGTGCCCGACGAGGAGTTCGGCGAATCCGTGAAGGCGGTGGTCCAGCTGAAACGCGATGCGAATGTCACTGGCGACGAGCTCATCGCATTCTGCGGCGAGCGCCTGGCCGGCTATAAGAAGCCGCGTTCCGTGGATTTCATCGATGAGCTTCCGCGGGATGCCGCAGGGAAGCTGCTGAAACGAAAGGTCCGGGACGCGTACTGGGCGGGCGCCGGCCGAAGAATTTGACGGAGTCGGTCTCTTTCGATCGCGCCGCCGATTACTACGACCGCACTCGATCGCTGTCGGCTCAATTGATTCCCAACCTCCTGCCTGCGCTGCCGAGGGAGGGTCTCTGTCTCGAGATCGGGGTCGGCACCGGGCGGATCGCCCTGCCTCTGGTCGAGGAGGGAATCCGCGTCGTGGGGGTCGACATCTCGCCCGAGATGCTCAAGAAGCTGGTCGCCAAGAGAAACAGCTCGTGGCCGAACGTGGCGGTTGCCGACGCCACGAGACTGCCGTTCGCCGACCGAAGCTTTACAGCCGCCATCGCGGCGCATGTGCTGCACCTGATCCCCAATTGGCGGTCAGCGGTCACGGAGCTCCTCCGTGTCCTCAGACCCGAGGGCGTCCTGGTCGCCATGCGCGGCGGCAGATCGAGATCCCGATGGTATGACGAGGTGCGCCGCCGCTTCTTCAACGAGGCCGGCGACCCGCCATGGCCCCCTGGCCTCGACACCATCGAAGAGCTCGACGCCCATGTGCGAAGCCTCGGGCTTGAGGTGCATGCGCTGCCCGACCTCGTCACCGAGGTCTCGATCAGCGTCAACCAGCTCTTGGCCCTCCTCGAGGCCGGCTACTGGTCGGCCTGCTGGAACATCGACGAGAAGACCCGGCACCGGGCCGCGTCCGCCACTCGCGAGTGGGCGCGTGACAAGTTGGGTGACGTCGACCAGGAACGCGAAACCACCGAGTCGATGCGTTGGCACGCTTACCGGTCAGCCCAGCAAAGGTAGTACGAACTCCAGCGAGCGGCTGATCCGCCCCAGGGGCCTGTCGTCGTGCGATACGAGGCGCGTCTCCTGCTCCAGCGTGTACCAGCCTCGGTATCGCGCGTGCTTCAAAGCCTCGGTCACTTTGGTCACCTTGGCGCCGCCTTCGCCCACTGGCCGGAAGAGGCTGCGGGCGACCGCTTCCTTGTAGCTGAGAGAACGGTCTCGCACCCGCCGGGCGAGGTCTAGGTCGACGTCGTTGAGATGGACGTGCTGGATGCGGCCGGCGGCAAGCTCGATGACCTCGATCGGGTCCGCGCCCGCGATCACCAGGTGCGCGATGTCGAGGCAGACGCCGGCCTCGGAGCCGACGAGCAGCCGCTCGATCTCTTCGGGCCCCTGGATCGTGCTGCCGAACCTGGGCTGCACGGCCACCTTGAGCTTGTGGCGCGCGCAGACGTGCTCCACAGAACCGATCAGGTGAATGAGGTGCGCCCATTCCGCGTTCGACAGCGACTCGGGGCGGATTGCGCCGGCGCTCCGCTCGGGGATCGCGGAGAGCACCAGCGTGCTCGCGCCCACCGCCGCAAGCCACTGCGCATGACCGTCGATGTGCGCGAGCTCAGGTCCGCGGGCTTCGTGGTGATGCAGGATCGCGTGGACCTGGCCGGCGACGACCTGCAGTCGGTGGCGCCTCAGCAGCGCCCTGGCCTGGTCGCTTCTGTCCGGCAGGAATCCGGGGGGGCCGGCCGTGATCGCGCCCTCTCCGATCGCGGCGGCTTCAGAAAGGACGCGCTCGACGTTGATCTGGTGGCCCCAGTCGGGCGCTTCGCTGATCCCCCAGCACGCGGGTGAGAGCGCGATCCGGTGGATAGGGCTGCGCCGGCGCCTCCCAAGCCCGCCCATCCCACGCACCCTCCGGGCGATCATCTGGCAGTCATCGCGCAGAGATTAACCTTCTAGTCAACGATGCCTTTGACGAAGTTCGAGCTGCAGCTCAGGCCCGCCACGCTTGACGACGCCGCGATCGTGGCCGATCTCGAGTCGCTTCGAGACCCACTGGAACCACGCGACCCGGTGCTGCTCAGGCACTGGTGGTTGATGTCAGACGAACTTGAGAAGACCATGCGGCGTGTGGACGTGCGCGAGGGCAAGGCCGTCGCGTACGTTGCCGCCTCGCACGAGATGTGGAACGAGGACGAGAAGCGTTTCGGCATCGTCCGGCCCCTGCTGCGCAACGACGTGTGGGAGCAGAGCGTTTACGCGCAGCTGGTCAAGCTCGGTGAGGACTGGCTGCGCAGCGAAGGTGCCACCACCGCGGTGGCTCGCGTGCGCGAAGACATGAAGCAGGACATAACGGCGCTCGGTGAGTTTGGTTATGGCGAAGACCGCCGGATGCGGACGTCCGAGCTGGACCTGGTGGCTCGTCGTGACGAAATCATGGCAACGCTCGAGGAAACCCGGCGCCACATGAAGCAACAGGGCGTGCAGCTGCATCCGCTGAGCGAAGACACCGACGCGGAGCGCTATCGAAAGCTCTACGAGATGATGATCGAGTCGGAGAAGGACATCCCGACCACGGTTCCGTGGCGCGAATTGAGCTTCGAGGAATGGCGGCGATTCTGGTTCGACAACCCCGCCATCCAAGAGGACCGGTTCTGGATCGCGCGCGAAGATGATGCGATCGTCGGCACCTCGGTGCTCGACAGCCCGGTCGTTCGCGGCATCCCCTGGACCGCGTACACTGGCACGTCGCGCAGCGTGCGAGGACGCGGCATCGCCCGCGCGCTGAAATACGAGTCCATGGCACAGGCGATCGATGCCGGCTACACCCGCGTGCGCACGACCAACGACGCGGACAACCCCTCCATCCTGCGCATCAACACCGGGATGGGCTACCAGCTGGTTGCGCCCGTCCTCGAGCTGCACAGAAACCTGGACTCATCAGCCCCTCCGGCGCTTCGCGCCACCTCCCCATGAATGGGGAGGACCATTTCGGAGTGCGGGCAACATGAACGTCGGAGCGCACGGCTTTCCAACCTCGCGCGGGCCCATCGTGCACGGCGGGGCCATCGCGACGGTGGGGCACGCGCACGGCGAGATCGTGGCCGAGGCCTGGGCTGTGATCGCCTACGTCAAAGCGTAGAAACGTCGGGCATCGGGGGCAGCAGCACCATGCGCCAGCCTTTACCGCCGTCGGCGGTGGCCTCCAGCACGGGCTTCGGTCCGGCCGCTCCGGCGAACCACGCGTGGCTTCGGTCGAGCACCTGCAGGGAGCCAGGCAGCGCTTCGATGGCTCCGATGTTTTGAGGATCCGTCCAGGTCGCACCGCTGTCGCTGCTGCTCGCCCATTGACCCGCGCCGATCCACCACCAGTTCGAGGCGTCGAAGGAACCGATCGCTCCATTGGAAGAGGGCGGCAGGATCGCCGACCAGGTAGTGCCGTTGTCGGCCGTGCTCAGCCGCGCCTGGTTGGGCGCCGCCTCCTGCCCAAGCGGACCTCCCACGAACTGGTTGATCAGGGTCGTGTAGGTGTAGGTGTGCGGCCGGCCGCCGTCGAACGAGCGCACTACGAGCGGTGGGAAGGCCCGGATGTCGGCGCCGACTCCCGTCCGTCCTTTGATCGCGGGGAAGTAAACGACCGAAGCCACCGCGCCACCTCCCGACGTGGGCTGCACCGCGACCAGGAACCGACCCCCGTGAGGCCAGCCACCAGCGGGAGCAAGAAGCTGCAGTCGAGTCCAGGTCGCGCCGAAGTCGATCGTCTTGTACGCGTACGGCCCGGCGTTGGCGCTGGTCAGCCAGCCGGTGGTGAAGTACGAGAAGTTGACCTGGAACGCCTGGTCGGGCAGCGCCGGAAGACCGACCTTGTGCCATGACAGGCCGCCGTCCTGGGTGCGGTAGAGGTAGGTGGGCGGATTCGTGATCGGGCCCTTCGCATTGACCAGCATCCAGCCGTACTCCGAGTCGACAAACGACCACGACTCCACGCTGCCCTCCACGGCCGGCGGAGGCAGCACCGACCAGGACTTCCCGCCATCAGCGGTTCGATACATCTGGGGGCTGGTGCCGATCAGGGCGAAGACGCCGGCGGCGACGTCGAAGAACTTCATGTAGTGCCGATGGTTCTGGCCCGCGCCGGCCAGCTGGCGCGTCCAGCCCACACCACCGTCACTGGTATGCAGGACCGCGTAGTCGCCGGAATCGAAGTCGACGACGACCCAGCCGGTGACCGGGTTGACGAAGTCCACCGTGGCGACGCGATAGGGGGCCTGGGCCGCCGAGACCGCATTGAACGCGCCGCCGATCATCGGAAGCGTCGGATGGACGTAGATGGCGGCGGTCGCCGCGATGGTGATCACCGATGCTGCGATCAGGGCCACCGCGCGTCGGGCCCGGGCAGGCGCGGGGGTGAGTTCGAAAACCGGCTCGAGCTCCGCCGTCTCCATGCCCCGCTGCCAGCTTAACCCGGCTTCGGCACGTTCGCCGACGTCCAGCGCACTCCACCGTCCGAGGTCATCAACAGCCCGGTCGCGCTGTTTCTTCGGTTGGCCGAGCTCATCAGGAGCCAGGCATGTTGCGCGTCGATCACCTGCGCCGGCCCAAACGTCCAGTCTCCAGAGATGTCAGGCGCGACTGTGCGCACGGGGGTCCACGTCTGGCCGGCGTCGGACGTCTTGAAGAGGACGCCCCAACGTGAGGCCCACCAGTGCCGCGAGTCCACGAATGAGAGGTCTCCCAGCTGTGCCGGCGATGGTGGCGGCGAGATCAACCGCCACGACTGACCGCGGTCGAACGATGTGAACGTCCATGCGCTGCTGGAGTAGTCTCCGACCTGGGCGATGACCCCGTTGCCCGGAATGAGAACCACGGATGTGTTGTAACCGAGGAATCCCTTGCCAAACGGCGTTGGCGTGGCCTGGGCTGGGGTTGGCAGTGCAACAGCGCGCCAGCTCGCTCCGCCGTCGCGGGTCGTGTAAACAGTTGGGCTCGATTCGGCGGCGCCGGTCCAGCCTTCTCCGTCCGCCCGGAAGCCAAGGGCCATTGGCAAGCCTTTGCCATATAGAGAGACCCCAAGTGGCGGTGACCAATCCACCCGCTGCCAGAACAGCCCTCCGTCCACCGTCGAGTACAGATGAGTTGTGGCTTGTTGATCAGACTCGGATGCGACGGCCCAGGCGCGGGTCGCGCTTGCGAACACAAAGTTCGCTGTGGCCTCCGGCACCGAGATCACGCTCCAGTGCGCCCCACCGTCGCCGGTGCGATACAGGACGCCCGCGTACAGAACGCCCTGGTTGCGATCGAAGAAGTGGAGCGTTGCTGACTCGGCCTGCCCAAGGCTGCCCGTGAATCGCTTCTCCCAGCTCCGGGCTCCGTCCGTTGTCGCGTAGACCCAGAACGTCGGCATGCTCTGCTCCTGCACCACGACCGCCCAGCCGAGCGAAGGGCTGATGAAGTCATAGTCGACCGAATCCTGTCCCGTCAGGGTCGGAACGGGTGGCGCCCCTTTGACCGCAGTCGAAGCGGGGGCGCTGGTGCGTATATAGATCAGCCCGGCCACCACGATCACCGTCAGCGCCGCAGCGATGAGTGGAATCGCCCGCCTGGCGCGAATGTCGGATAGAGGTTCGTTGTCCACCCTCACAGCCCCCGCGATAGATTGTGAATCGATGGTCAGCCTAATCCCCACGAAATCAGAGGCTTTGCCGTGATTTCGCGGGGACCCCTGATCATGGTGCGCCCCGCCGAGATCGACGATGCGGCCTCGATCGCGCGGGTGCACGTCGCCACCTGGCGCACTACATATCGCGGCCTGCTGCCTGATGATTTCCTCGCCTCGCTTGACGCGGCGGGCTACGAAGAGCGCTGGAGGAGGACGCTGAGTGAAGGCTCCGACCGCGTCTACGTGGCCGAGGACCGTGATGGGGTGGTCGGGTTCGCCTCAGGCGGGCACGAACGAGCCGGCGAGACCGGATACTCCGCCGAGCTCTACGCGATCTACGTCATGCGCGAGGCGCAGGGACGCGGCCATGGGCGCCGCCTGGTCCAGGCGGTCGCGGGCGGTCTCAGCGAGATGGGATTCACGGACATGATCGTGTGGGTGCTGCGAGACAACCGGAGCGCTCGCGATTTTTACGAGAAGCTCGGTGGAGTCTTTGTCCGAAGCCAGCCGATCACGATCGGCTCGGCCATGCTGCAAGAAGTGTCGTACGGTTGGAGAAGCCTGGACGCGATTCGTTACTGAGGAGGCGGCAGCGGAGACTGCGTGAAGTCGAAGCAGTCCTCCATCCCGTCGGCAGACTGCGTGCGCGTGTTCAGCGACGGCAGCCCGAAGTTGTTCTCACAGAACTTGACCAGGCTCACGTGCGAGTGCAGCGCCTTGGAGATGTATGCCTTGCGCGCGTATGGGCTGAGCACGAGGCATCCCACGCGGCCGCCGTAGCGGAACTGGGTGCCGTCCGTCCACTTCTCGACCAGAGGCGGCGTGACGTGGTCCCACCAGCCGCCCCAGTCGTCCCAGGTGATGAAGATCGCGACCTGTGGCCACAGGCCCGCCGCAACCACCGCCTGGACCTGGCTGACCGTCCACTGGCTGCCCTTGCTCACGTCGCCCTCGTGGGCGGCTCGCTGGGGCGCGGTGTCCGCGGGATGCTCGCTCTCGGTTTCATCGGAGTAAAGCCATGAGACCGACGGCAGCTTCCCGGCCTGCGCGTCGGTTGCGAACTTCTGCCAGGTCGATTTCTTGCCCGCGGTGAACTTGATGAAGTCGAAGGCGTAACCGTCGTAGTTGCCCCAGCTCAAGCCGGCCGCATCGAGCTGCGCGGGCAGCGAGGGCTGGTCGTACAGCGGCGGCCCGGGGTGCTTGCGGTAATTGGTCGACGGGTTGTCGATGAGCTTTGAGTCGGCGGTGAACAGCATCAGGTGGTTCGGCGTCGAAGGCCCGGCCACGTCGGTGTAGTAGTTGTCGCACAAGGTGAACTGCTCGGCGTAGCCCCAGTAATGAGGGATGTCGCTCTGCGGAAACGCAACCCGCGGCGCCGTGGTGTCGCGCGTCAGCCAGGCGGCGTGACGATGATCGGGATCTTTCGGCGGGGGATTGGGACTTCGCGGAAGAGCCACGCCGTTGCCGCGCGGGAACGTGCCGAAGTAGTTGTCGTAGCCGTGGTTCTCCTTGACGATGATCACGACGTGCTTGATCGGGCTCGGTCTGGCCCTCATGTCCCCTCTACGGCGCTTCGTGCGCCAATCTTGCAAAGGCAGCGCGCGGAACCAGCGCGGTGAATGCGCTGAGCACGCAGACCGCCGCGATCGAAAGAAACGTGTAGGTCGGACTCAGCGTGAAGAATGCACCGCCCGCCAGCGCCCCCGCGATCTGAACTCCGGTCTGCGCCGTCTGGAATACCGCCTGGGTGCGGGCGTGCTGGCCCGGCTCGGACAGGCGGCTGACCTCGGCCATCATGCTCGGCAGGCCCGAGATCGTGAACATTCCCTCGATCAAGCCGAGGCCGATCAACCACGGTACTGAGGCGATGAATGGATACAGCGCGGCGAAAAATGCGGTGCAGATCAGCGCGGCGATGATGAACCGGCGAGGGCCGAAGCGGTCTCCGAGCGATCCCGCGTATCCGCTCAACAGCATCGCGGGCAGGGCGAAGGTGACGAAGGAGAGACCCACGGCGAAAGTGGACGCTCCCCGATAGGTCAGATAAAGCGACCAGATCGTGTCGAACGCGCCGATCATGTACGAGGTTCCCGCGCCGAGCAGGATGAGAGGCAGGAGCGTGCGCGCGATGTGCAGTGCGCGAACCGGCATCTCGACGGTGCCCCGCGCGCGGACGTTCGGCAGCGTGACCAGCGCGCCCACGGCGAGGGTCGAGAGCGCGGCGGCAACTCCGAACACCACGCCAAGGTTGAACAGCGCGATCAAACCTCCAATCGCGGGC
>WNGL01000587.1_pt1 | contig 58110 bp, 53 predicted proteins | sample 5400591 | NCBI WGS metagenome assembly WNGL01 (sample SAMN13153377, study PRJNA577476) | soil metagenome | isolation source: 80 cm soil or saprolite under Garry oak tree replicate 1 | place: USA:California | collected 2016-06-15 | reverse complement strand
CGATAGCCCAGAGGGTAAGGACGGTGAGAATACCGAGTATCATGTGAACAAATTTGAGATTGTCGGCATTGCCTGTCCATAAGATTATGCCCAGGATGAGGGCTAAAAGTACGACGACGCGTAGAATCATCACTAAGATAGTGAGAGCTTTCATGTAACCTCCAGAAAAGTTATGAGATATGGATATTGTACAAGGTTTAGGGCTTTTCGGCTACAGGGTGGAGTGAGTGGGGTGCGTTTCTTTTTTGCAGAGATGAGCCTGGAAAGACGCTCACCCAGCACAAACAGCAATTTCCTAGCTCACGAAGTGAGCTAGGAAATTGCTGTTTGTACTCCTTATACCTGATGGCTTAGGATTAGTGTGGCATGTTCGTAAAGAGGGCGATGCGGTTGCCACTGGGGTCGGAGAAGAAGGCGAACCAGCCGGTGTTAGGAATCTCGGTTTTGGGCTGAAGTATCTTGCCGCCGAGGGACTCAGCTTTGGCAAGTGTGGCGTCGATATCGTCGGTGGAAATGTAGATCAACACTTCGCCAAGTTTGTAATCGCCCATGCCGCCTACCTGGACGAAGCCACCGCCGGGACCAGGATTGGCCTCGAACATGTGATAGTCGAACGTTGGATCGACCTGAATGTTCCAACCAAAGAGGTTGCCGTAGAATTTGCTGGCCTGTGCGGTGTCTGTGGCCGGAATTTCGATGTGGACAATGGAGTGATTAGCCATGATCGTTTCTCCTTTTGAAATTGTAGGATTAAACGGTTGAACGGGATACGTTACATCGTGGACTTCCAAGTAGATTATAGAACATCAGTTCGGTTTTGTCAAGAACTGTAGAGCAAGATGAAAATATTGTCATGATATTCATTTTCAATGCGCCATAAAACTCTGCCAGAAGAGGTGCATCTTTTCCCTTAAGGGGGCGTGATCTGGCTTACGTAAATATGGATCGCTCTCCCACAGCTTCGCAGCCAGGTTACGCGACAGTTCGATCAGTTGTGTGTCGCTTAGATCGGCCATGTGGAGTTCGGGCATGCCGCTCTGACGGACACCGATAAAGTCGCCGGGGCCACGCAGGCGCAAGTCTTCTTCAGAGAGACGGAAACCATCGTCGGTTGACTGGAAGACACCCAGACGTTCCTGGGCGTTGAGGCTGGCGTCGGCACTGAGGACGTAGCAGTAGGATTGGTGCTGGCCACGTCCAACACGGCCCCGAAATTGGTGCAACTGCGAGAGACCGAAACGATCGGCATCCTCAATGACCATGACGGTTGCGTTGGCAACGTCGATGCCAACTTCAATGACGGAGGTAGCGACCAGAATGTCGAGTTCATGATCGCGGAAACGGCGCATGACCATGTCTTTCTCAAGGGGCTTCATGCTGCCATGCAAGAGACCCAGGCGCAAATTGGGGAAGACTTCCCGCTTCAAACGTTCATACTCGACTGTCACCGCCTTCATGGCTAGTGACTCTGATTCCTCAATTAAGGGGCAGATGATAAATGCCTGTCGGCCTTCTGCTACTTGATGGGTAATGAGCGTGTTGGCCTCGCTACGTCGTGTGCCGGTTCGCCAGCGTGTGATGATCTTCTGGCGACCAGGAGGTAGTTGATCGATCACTGAAACGTCAAGATCGCCATAGAGTGTGAGAGCCAGTGTGCGCGGAATGGGGGTGGCGGTCATGACGAGCATATGCGGGTGATAGCCTTTTTGACGGAGGGCATCGCGCTGTTCTACGCCGAAACGGTGCTGCTCGTCCACGATGACCAGTCCCAACCGCTTAAACGTGACATCCTCTTGAATAAGAGCGTGGGTACCGATGGCAACCATAGCTGTACCATCCTCGATAGCCGTGCGTCCCATCGTGCGTTCGCGGGCTTTGAGGCTACCGGTCAGGAGGACGGTGCGGATCCCAAATGGCTCCAACATGGCACTAATGCTGCGGGCGTGTTGTTCGGCCAGCAGTTCTGTGGGAGCCATAATTGCTCCCTGGTAACCGTTGAGGGCGGCAACGTAGAGGGTGGCGGCAGCGACTGCCGTTTTACCGGCACCGACATCGCCTTGCAGCAAGCGGCACATGGGTTTGTTCTGGGCTAAATCACCAAGAATTTCACGAATGACGCGCCCTTGAGCATCTGTAAAACTGAATGGCAACGTGGCCTCAAAGGGCTTTGTACTGGCAATTGATGACCAGAGGGTAGTACTCAAGGCATTAAATTCGGCGTCACATGGTTCCGTTGTGGTTGTTGCGTTCGCGTGCTTGTCTGTCTGCGGTGCATCGATGAAAACCTTGTTGAGATCGATGTGAAAGGCGTGGCCCTGGGGCGTTTCGCGTTGCCAGCGTGTGCGTCGCTCTTGCATACCAAGCTGGATCAGGAAGAGTTCGTCAAAGGCGAGGCGGCGGCGTGCAGCTGTCAATGCCTCTTCGTTTTCAGGATAGTGAATATGTGAGACGGCATCGGGCAAGGGCATGAGCTTGCCTGCTGCACGTATGGAAGCTGGCAGGTGATCGGGGATCATGGCCGCATAGCGATCAACGACCCATTTAGTGAAACGACGTATGGTTTTGGCATGTAGACCTTCGGTTAGAGAATAGGTCGGTACTAACCTGCCGGTGTTGAGCAAATCGCCCTGTTCGGGAAGTTCGTGACTGCGTACGGAAAACTCGATCTTGTTGCCAAAGCGTTGTTTGACGCCGGTGACGACAAGATATGAGCCTTTGGCTGCATTGAGTTGTTTGGTCAGGTAGGGCTGATTAAACCATGTAACCTTGATCTTGCCTGTTTCATCTGAGATGGTAGCGATGGTGCGCGAACGTCCACTACTAGTACGGGCGCTTTCCACTTCCCAGATGAGGCCCATGGTTGTTGTGACCTCATTGAAGGGGATGTTGGCAATTTTTTCAAGTTTGCTGTAATCGCGGTGTTCGCGTGGAAAATAGAAGAGTAGGTCGCGAATGGTTTTGATGCCCAGGCTATGCAGGCGTGTGGCTACCGATGGCCCTACGCCAGGAACGGCTGTCACATCAGCTGAGAGCAATGTGAGTACGGTATGACCGGCTGACATACCAGCTTCTAAGTGAATAGGATTCTGTGGTGCAGTTGAAGCCTCTTTGTTGTCAGCTTTGGCCGGTTGCTTTGTGCTGGGTGCGATAGCGGGTTTGGACGGCGTAGCTGCTTCGGTTTGGCTGGCAGGTGGTGTCGTTTGGGATTGAGCCGTTGGTGGTAGCGGATTGCTTTCAATTTTCTGTGTGCGGACAGGCTGAGCAGGAGGCGGTACGCTGTGCTGCTTATCGTTCTGCCCATTGGCAGTGACCTCTAATTCGTTGAGGGTAGCCAGAGCAGCACGTAAGCTGGCAGCACGCTGCATAGGGTCTTGCTTGCGATATCCTTGCAGGTGTTCGGTGAAATGGTGAATAGGATGCAAGTCGAGTCCGGCATTTTTGCAGGCGGTGCTGGCTTCATCGGCCCAACGTACGACAAACATTTCCAGGCCGCCGGGCTTGATGGCCTGATCCTGATGATTAGTACGTTGTTCATGCTGAAGCACTTTGCGTGCTCGCTCGATATAGAGTGAGAGTGCGTTGGTTGTTGTATTTGACATAACTTATAAGGTTGTTCTTTTTGGTATTTTTAGCTCCTTTACTATAGAGGGTAGGTGGAACGGATGTCAAGCGCAGATTACAAAGAGGGTGAGCGTGGTGAGCATGAAGAGTGCCCCGCCCTATGATGGCCGCCAGGGCCATCACTACTATACACGCATGCGTCGGCCTGTAAAGCCACCATAGAGGGGTGATGGCCCTGGCGGTCAGCCTGCTTCCCAAAAATCGCCCCAGCACCCTTACAAACATCCAGCCAGATGCTCAATCAGGAAAGCGATGATGACCAGCGCAATAGCTAGAAGCATCGGCTGCATAATCAGCAATCGATTTCCGTGTTGATGCAGAAAGTAACGGATAACACCGACGATGATAAGCAAGATAGCACCAAGGACCGCTATATATCTTACGGTATTGGGAAGGCCATTGGCACAGGCCGAATTTCCTGTATGAAAACTGAAGATGCTGCCTAGGGTGATGGTAATGATGGTCAGGAGAGGGAGGAGCATGTTGTTGGTGGTCTGGATCATCCTCTGATCGCCTTGTCGATTGCGTATATAGACCAGGAGCGCCAGGGCGATAAAGATGGCAGCGAAAAGAACAGGAATAATAGTAGAGATATTCATAATGCCATTATCCTTCACTTGAACTATGTAACTTTTCTCAAGCCTGAGGCGTGTTGAGAACGTGTCTACTAGTTATTGTAAGGAGTATGTTATGACAATGCAGCAACACTCAACGGTAGTTGGCATCTTTGAAAAACGCGCCCAGGCTGAGGGTGCCATACGTGATTTGCGGAGTGCAGGCTTTCGTGATGATCAGATTGGTTTCATTGTGCGTACTAGTTCGGCGGATGAAGACGTTCCTGAGGCGATTGAGCATAGAACGGAAGCTGCTTCAGGTGCGGCTGCGGGTGCTGTTTCGGGTAGTATCCTTGGGGGTGTGATCGGTGCGGTCGCTTCGCTGCTTATCCCCGGTTTTGGTCCGGCTATTGCTGGGGGTATTCTGACTGCGACTATCGGTGGTGTCGTTATCGGTGCTGCTGCTGGGGGTCTCTTTGGTGCGCTAATCGGTCTGGGCGTGCCGGAGGAAGAGGCTCGTTACTATGAAGGTGAGTTTCAGTCCGGGCGTACTCTGGTAACTGTCAGGGCAGATGGACGCCAGGAGGAAGCTTCTAATATCCTGTATCGTAATGGTGGCTATGACGTGAATACGCGTGCTGCACAAACTACTCCCGTTTATGCTCCCACCGTTGCGTCAGATATTGACGGTGGTGTTACAGTTAACCCTGATACCTATGATCCGGCTATGCGCCCTGATCGCATGGCAGAGCCAGCTTCTAGGACGAATACTGCTCCTGGAGCATACAATTCAGATGTGAGGTCAAATGCGATGAGTCAAACTAATAGCAACAATGCTGATGCGGACAATCAGCCAAATGCAACAGGTGCAACGAACGTGAATAACCCTGGTGCCTCTAATCCAGAGATGCAGACCAGTCAGATAGGTCGAGACAAGGATGATATCAATACCGGGGCATATTATCCACCTGTGCAGTCAGATCAGACGCCTTCGCAAAATGTAGGTTATGCTTCCACAAAAGGCTCTGTGCCTGAAGAGCATGGTGTGCCGGTCAACGATAGTGGTTATGGTATGCAGCGCGATCCTTCCGTTGAGACAGATGAGACAGCGAAGACCTATGATACGCAGCAACGTCCTGAGACGACGATGCAACGTGAGAGTGATAATACCTTCTTTGGTAATCCCGATGAGCCCGGTGTAGTTCCTGGTTCGTATGAAGACCCCAATATTCATTCTCCTCGTGTGCCGTAGGGGAAAGGGATGTGATGCAAAATTGGTTCAGAGAGGCCTTGTCAAGGCCTCTCTGAACCAATTTTGCATCACATGAAGATGTTACCGTCCCTGAAATTTAGCCTGACGACGTTCAATAAAGGATTGAACGCCCTCTTTCAAGTCTTCGCTTTGTATGATAGGTTGCATATCAGGGATGAGGCGTCGTTTCGCGGCCTCTTCGCCCTCAGCAATGGAGAGTCGGGCAGAGGCTAGGGTGGCACGCACGCCGAGGGGTGCTTGTGCGGCTACAACCTGAGCCAGCTCTAGTGCGCGGGTGACTTGTTGACCTGGTTCTACAACCTCCTGTACCAGCCCGATGCGTAGAGCCTCTGCTGCCCCGAACTCATCGGCTGTGAGTAGATAGCGCATGGCATTGCCCCAACCAACTTCGCGTGGGAAGCGGAAGGTGGCGCCGCCGAAGGGGAAGAGACCACGCTTGATCTCTATTTGTGCAAAGGTGGTTGTGCTGGAGGCGATGCGAATATCGGCAGCAAGCATCAGTTCAATACCGATAGTCAGACAACGGCCCTGGACAGCACAAATCATGGGTTTGCTAAGGCGTGGGCCGGTAATGCCGAGTGGATCAATGGCTCCTTCTGGATAGTGAAATTCACCCAACGATGATGAGAATTGAGTTAAGTCCAGACCTGCGGTGAAGTGATCGCCGTGGGCAAAGAGGACGCCACAGCGTAGTTCGTCGTCGCGGTCAAGTTCGCCATATGCCATAGCAAGGCCGTTGAGCATGGGGATGTCGAAGGCGTTGCGTTTGGCGATGCGGTCGAGGCCGATAAGTAGGTAAAATGAATCTCCAATGCTTTATTTACAAATTTTGCCACTGTGGCTTCCTGATTTGCCAGGACGGCAGGTAGGGTGATGTCGCGTTTGAAGTTGCCGATCTCGATGATCATCTCGTCGCCTTTTTTAGTCATGAGTACTTTGTCCATTTCGACGTGAGGTAAGGGGAGGCGGAGGATATAGGTGTTGCCCTGACGGATGATTTCCTGGACTGAACCGCGATAGAAGACCTGGGTGGGGTCCTGGTTGCCAAAGATGGCGTCAGCGAGCTTGGCAAGTTGGGGGACGCCGAGAATTTCACGCGAGTAGTAGGGAGCTTCCCAGATGGGGAGGGGAGCGAAGGTCTGATGAATCTGATGGCGAAGCTTTTCTTGATTGTGGTAGAGCTCTTGCATGAAGGTATCCTGGTAATCGCCTTGTGCGAGGACGCGGTTACAGACTACGGCATCAATGGGATAGCCGAAGAGGGCAAGATAGGTCTCGGCACGCAATGCCTCTTTGATAACCATACGTTCGGGATTGACGACGGGCCGATAGGAACTGATATTGGGATTGCTCAAGACTTCGCGCAGGGTTTTGACACGGTCGCTGAGGGCCTGGATGGCATCGAGTATTTCGGCAGAGGGCATAACGGCCTTAATCAGTGGGCGAGCCAGGTTGAGGGTGGCGTTGCTGGTCAGGCGTCCTACGTACCATTGGAAGGTGTCGGGCATGCTGAGCAGGCGCATGGTCTCTCCGGTAGGGGCGGCGTCGATGATCACGACCTCGAAGTTACCCTCGCGTGCATTGCGATAGATGTTGGTGAGGCTGACGATTTCATCCATACCAGGGACGAGAGCCAGTTCTTCAGCCAGCACTGCATCCATGCCCTGTTTGCGCAGGACCTTGCTCATGGCATCCTGGACTTTGCTCCAACCGCGTCGCATCTCATCCAGAACATTCACTTCTTGTGCCCACAGGTTGGGAGCTAGTTCTCTAGGATCAGAGGTCAGAGGTCTGTTCAGGCAATCGGCAAGGCTGTGAGCCAGATCGGTGCTGACGACGAGAGTACGTTTGCCCATCATGGCCGAGCGAACGGCGGTGGCTGCCGAGACGGTAGTTTTACCGACGCCGCCTTTTCCAAGGTAGAGTATAATACGCATAGTAGTCCTTATTCTTGAGTGTCACATATACAAGATGTGCAATTTCGCAACCGTAAGCATCGCAGGGGGTTGCTTCGGCAGGGCGACCATGAGGGTCGCCCCTACATGTCACCAGGTTGGTTATCTATCTCTATCTACGTAGCTTGGCCCTTCTCGGTTATATAGTCTACGTTTTTGCTAAACAAAAGGGCCATGCGAGTTTTGATGAGTATATCATCTAATTTGGCATGAGTTACGTAGAAACAAATACATTCACAACATTGTCCAGAATGTTACCAGTATTTGTCTGATTGGGCGTCCTTTGTGTAGAAGGATGGGCAGGGACGTGACGCTTGTGGGGCGCATTGGTTGTAAATGGCCTTGTAGTACAGAAGCAGGAGATAGTTATGCGACAGCAGCAGGTAGCGGCAGCTTACGAATACTGTAGGCAGGTAACGCAACGGGCCTCGAAGACCTTTTACTGGGGGTCAATGTTCTTACCTCCACCCAAGCGCCGAGCTATCTGGGCAGTCTATGCCCTCTGTCGCGTTGTTGATGATATCGTTGATGAAGCTTTTGAGCCACAATCTCCGCAGCGCGGGTATCTGAGTGGTTCACTAGCTCCTGAAGATGCGTTAGCTTATTGGCCTATAGCCCTTGAGCGCATCTATCGCTACGGTGGGAGTGATGGTGGTCCCATCCAGCTTGCCTGGAGCGATATGCTTGAACACTATCCTGTTCCTTTGCAACCCGCTTTGGAACTGCTGCAAGGGGTAGCTATGGATTTCTGTGCAATGCGCTATGAGACCTTTGATGATCTGTACGTTTACTGCTATCGTGTCGCTGGCACGGTGGGACTGCTGACCAGTCCTATTTTTTGGCTATCATCAAGATGCCGCCCTTATTCATGCGGTTGATCTGGGGGTCGCTCTACAATTGATCAATATTTTGCGCGACATTGGCGAAGATGCACGCCGGGGGCGTATCTACTTGCCGCAGGATGAGATAAAACGTTTTGGCTACAGCGAGGCAGAATTGATGACTGGCGTGATCAACGATCCATTTCGCGAACTGGTGCGTTTCCAGATAGCCCGCGCCCACGAGTACTATCAACGCTCGCTCCCCGGCATCTCCATGCTCAGTGCGGATTGTCGCCTGACTGTGCGCCTGAGTGGTTCACTCTACAGTCATATTCTAGACCGTATACGCCTCAACAATTACAACGTGTTTACGAAGAGGGCAAGTGTGCCATTGAAGACAAAGTTAGTGGCTGTACCGCAGTACTGGTTTATGCAGTAGATGGAGGCGGGCGAGGGGGTGAGGGGGATGAGGACACGCTTGTGGCTCGCTTTCTCACGAAAGCGAGCCACAAGCGTGTCCTCATCCTTCAAACTTATGCTGACTTTGCTTCATTGAAATCGTAGAGAGGAACAGTACGTGTTGATGGTGTGGCAGTATGTCGCAAGGATTCAAACTTGCGAACCATCTCTGGGGTAAACAATACATCACCACAGATAGTACAGACTTCGGCTCTACATGATCGATCACGATGATGCGCTCTCCCTGCCGGATAGTGTGTACAACCTCGCGTTGCTCGTATTCACCTGGGCAGCCTGCAATGCTGCATTTCATTTTTCCGTTCACCCAATACTACCTTTGCTAGAGATAGTCACAATCGGCATGGCTGCCTATCCAATACCAAGTAATGTTGTTACCTTCCATGCGTCCTACAGCACGATAGCTTCTACCGATGCGTGCAGAATAGATGGGCTCCTTTGGATCGATGCGCTTAAAGCGTAAGCTCGGATGATGCGGATTTTGCTTAAAAAGCTTGTAGGCTTCTCTTGCTTGTTCTTGAGCATGTGAAGGAAGCTGGGCAAACAACTTCTTAAATTGTTTTGTACGCTTGCTCTTCATTCGATGGCGAAACCGCCTTCTTCGGTTTCACCTGCGGCCTCTTGCTGTCGTGCTTCCTCTGCCAGGATGCGTAAAGCTTTCTGTACACGAGGCTTACTAACAATTTCATCCCACTCTTGCTCATCAATTGCGTCTAAGATACGCTCTGCGAGAGCGTTTTGTACATCATCAGGGAGTTGTTGTGCTCGTTCAAAAGCCTCTCTGAGTTGCTCGGTCATAGTTTACCCTCCGGTCTGATCTCTTCTTCTAGTCAGCGCCCTCTCTACGATGTTTTCCTCATTATAGTACGAGCGGCTATGCTTATCAATAGCTCTTGATGCACGGCATTTCTTTCTTGTTGTGTTTGTTGTGAAGCAGGGAATTTGCTAGAATAGGTAGAATGCCCGTTGTTGTGGCTCATGTCCAGTGTGAGAGCAGATGTCTCTCGATAGGTACTTGTTATGTTCACCGCTCAAGGGGTAAAGAGTAGAGTGTTGGCTGCCCTAGCAAGCTAAGGAGGTTATACAATGGACGAAAGCAGACCTGGCGCAAATCTGATCAAGAGGTGGGCCGATACCCAGCAGTTGCTGCTAACGAACTGGTTCGATACTATGCGGGGACTGGGCGGGACGCCGAGCCTAGCGACCTGGCACCAAACGGTGGAAACTTGGCAAAAGTCGGTGGAAGAGACCCTGGCCGTGCGGGCGGAATGGGCTCGCAACTGGACTGAGAGGATGAACAATGCTAAGGGGTCTCCCGAGGAACTGCGTAGCATACTTGAGCAGGGACAGGAACAGATGCAGCGCTGGATTGATACCGAGCGGCAGACCTGGCAAGTCTGGTTTGATGTCGTGAAGGACATCAATTTTGCCATGCAACCCGAAACCGGTGCCCAAGCAGGCAAGAATCTGGTGCAGGTCTGGCAAGATGCCATGTCCAAGATGATAAATATGCAGTCTTCCTTCGGACAGAAGTAAAGAGAAGTGAAACCAACATATTAGAGAACTCATTGAGAGAGGAGAAAGCCACTATGCCACGAGACTTGCCTCTAGGGAATGGAAAACTGCTGCTGAATTTTGATAAGAACTACAATCTCCGGGATATTTACTGGCCGCATGTTGGTCAGGAACTGCACACTGGCGTCAATGTTGCCGATATTGAGGAGGAAGTTGCCCTTCCTATTTCCCACACTGGTGTCTGGGTCGAGGGGCAGTTTGCGTGGCTTGATGCCCCTGAGTGGGAACGTAAAATGCTCTATGGCACGGAGACACTGGTGACCCACGTGACACTCATTCATCCCACATTACAACTCCAATTGGTCTTCAGCGATGTGGTGGATTTCCATGACGACATCTTCCTGCGTCATGTTGTGGTGACGAATCAAGCTGATCATCCACGAGAGGTGCGTCTCTTTTTCCACTATCACTGGCATATCTCAGGTGACGCTGAGGGCAATACCGTCTTCTACGCTCCCAAGCAGCAGGCCCTCGTGGCGTACAAGCAGCAAGCCTACTTTCTCATGAATGGGCAGATTAGTATCGGCGAGCAGGCGACCGTTGGGATTACGAGTTGGGCTACGGGCAAGAAAGCGTTCAAGGGTGCCGAGGGAACGTGGCGCGATGCCGAGGACGGCGAATTAGGCCGCAACCCGATTGCTCAAGGACGGGTCGATGGAACACTCGCGTTGCATCTGCCAAGTGTGGCTGCGGGGGAGAGTGAAGAAGCTTACCATTGGCTGACCGTGGGAGCCGATCTGTCCACGGTTGTGTCTTTAGACAGCAAAGTTCGCGTGCGTGGTCCTCACTCGTTTCTCAAACGCACACGTAATTACTGGTTTCGTTGGGTGAATAAAGATGCGCGAGCCTTCGGTGACCTTTCACCTAAACTGGTGGATCTGTATAAGCGCAGCCTATTGGTGCTGCGAACTCAGATTGATGCCGGTGGCGCGATTATTGCGGCTAATGATGGCGATACCTACGGGTATTCGGGCGATAGTTACTCCTACATGTGGCCCAGGGACGGGGCTTTGGTGGCCAATGCCTTAAACCATACAGGCTATGCGACGCTCGCAGGTCAGTTTTATAATTTTTGTCAGGCGGTGCTGACACCAGACGGCTATCTCTTACACAGATATGGCCCCGACCACTTGTGGGGCAGTAGTTGGCATCCATGGATCGATCAAGAGGGAAACCCACACTTGCCTATCCAGGAGGATGAAACGGCCCTCGTGGTGTATAGCCTCTGGCAACACTATGCCAGCTTTCACGATATCGATTTCGTTTCGTCTCTTTACCATGAGTTCGTGCTTCCCGCTGCGGATTTTCTTGTCCGCTACCGTGAGCCACACACACATTTGCCCGATGCCTCCTATGATCTGTGGGAAGAGCGACACGGGATCCTCACATACACGACGGCAACGATCTATGCTGGACTCGATGCTGCTGCCAGATTCGCCAAGCTCTTTGGAGAGGAGGAGTTTGCCAGCAGGTATGGTCAGGCCGCAGAAGAGATCAAAGCGGCTACGCTGGACTACTTGTGGGATGAGGAAGAGGGGCATTTTCTGCGGATGATCACCGTGGACAAAGACGGCACTATCCAGAAGTACCCGACGCTGGACAGCAGCATGTGTGCGCTCTTCCAGTTCGGGATGTTCTCAGCGCGTGATCCGCACGTCGAGCGCACGATGCAAGCACTTGAGGAGACGCTTTGGGTGAAAACGCCGGTAGGGGGCATGGCACGCTATGAAAACGACGACTACTACCGCGTCACGTCTGATCTTTCACTTGCACAGGGCAACCCCTGGTTTATCTCGACGCTCTGGCTCGCACAGTATCGTATCGCTCATGCCACCACGCTTGACGAATTGCATCAGGCACTCCCGCTCTTAGATTGGGCGCAAGAGCATGCCTTACCAAGTGGTGCCATGGCCGAGCAGATTGATCCCTTTAGCGGTGAGCCACTGAGTGCTTCTCCGCTGACCTGGAGCCATGCCGAATATGTCATGACTGTGCATGAGTATGTGGGAAAGTACCAGGAAATTCAGGGAGCATAAAACTCTCATCAAAATACGGAATGTGGGCAATAGAAAAGCACCTCTCGCAGGTGCTTTTCTATTTATATGAGATATTCAGATAACATTTGTGGCATCTTGGCAATGCAAACACCACGCTATGCAGCCGAACTACAATTCCATCTTACCATTCAGCACTAAGAGTTTGAGGAACTCCAGGTGGCGGATGATCTCTGTGCGGTCGCTACCACCGTTCTGGTACCATTGGCGGAGCCAGAGGAGGGACACGATTTCGTCAGAGGTGAAGCCACTCTGGGTAAGTAGAGCCATATCATCGGTAGAGGTTTCAACATTGTTTTGCATAAGATGTTGTTCAGAATGGATTTGCGAATTCATAGTTTTTTCCTTCCGCCTGTAGCAGGCTGACCGCTATTTGTTTTTCCCCGTTTTTTATGTTTATTGTTGACCCCTGGTCGTCCGTCTGTGATCAGCGATACTCCCTCACTATTATAGACGTTCGACCCTCCACTTTTTTAAATACTACGTTGCTTCTGCTGTTCCGTCTCATCCACCCTACTACTAATCCTTTCTTACATACCTAAGCATAAACGGAAACTGGTCAAATAGCTATCTACTACACGACACTGTACAAGTGAAATATGTCACTAACTAGGGCGACCACAAGGACTCACTCTAGCCCCTACAACTAACTACTTCAGTGCAGACCACTTTTTACATGTGAAGCCTGCTTGCTACTTGGTTTCTGCTGTATATACGTTTGAATATATAGGGAAGTTCCATCAATTCACGCCAATTTTTAGGGTTCTTTCGTTTTTACGAGAATTTCATATACTCGTTTATCTATCCTTAGAATAACATGTGAGCCGTCTTGCAAGCGTTACGAGAAACGTTACGGAAATTCCTGCTTACGTATACTAAGAACAGTCGACGAAGATAAGTGGCAGATCGAACTTCTCCCATATATATAAACGTCGGCATGTTACAGAATTGGGGTAGGAAAGATGCCAAAAACATCAATGGCCTTGCCAATCTCACGGATCGGCAAGGCCATTGATGTTTTTGGGTATCCTTAACTATTGCGTACCACGATATTAATCAGTCGTCCTGGTACATAAATGACTTTCTGGATAGTACTCTCGCCCATAAAGGAAGCTACTCGTGGATTTTCCAGAGCCACTTTGCGCACCTCGTTTTCACTGATAGTGGCCGGAACCTCGATACGCTCGCGTACTTTGCCGTTGACCTGCACGACCAGCGTGAAGGTTTCATCCTGGGTCATTTCCTCATCATAGGTCGGCCACTCGGTTTGGTGAATGCTACCGCTATGATCGGTGATATGCCACAGTTGCTCGGTGATGTGGGGTGCCATGGGGGACAGCAGTTGCATCAGGGTTTCCAGAGCACGGCGATAGGCTGCTGTACGTGCTACCTGCTCGTTTTGCTGCTTGACCAGAACGTTATTAAACTCCATCAGGGCTGCTAGAGCCGTATTGAAGCGGAAGTTGCTCAGGTCTTCAGTGACGCGCTTGATCGTCTTGTGGCGCAAGCGTTCGATAGCCTTGCTCTCGCTGGTCTCTGTCTCATCTACCTTATTCGTAATCCAGTTATCGTTGACTACGCTCCACACGCGATTCATAAATCGCCAGACACCTTCTAAATTGTCGGCATGGAAGGAGCCGCCAGCCTCAAAGGGGCCAATGAACATCATGTAGCAGCGCACGGTATCAGCACCGTACTTATCGACGTACTTGTCGGGGGCTTCGACATTGCCACGTGACTTGGACATCTTTTGCCCATCAGAACCCAGCACCATACCCTGGTGGAACAGGCGCATAAAGGGTTCGTCGAAGTCCAGGTAGCCTATGTCGTGCAGAGCTTTGACAAAGAAGCGTGCATACAGCAGGTGCAGGATGGCATGCTCAACGCCACCGACGTACTGATCGACAGGCAGCCACAGCTTCATCTTTTCCTCGCTCCATGCCTGTTCGCTGTTATGCGGATCGGCGTAGCGCAGGAAGTACCATGACGAATCGATGAAGGTATCCAGCGTATCGGCTTCGCGGGTAGCTGGGCCGCCACAGATGGGGCAGGGGGTGTTCAGGAACTCCGGCTCGTAGCGCAGGGGTGACTCGCCGGTTGGTTTGAATTGGACATTCTCCGGCAGCCAGACGGGCAGTTGATCCTCTGGTACGGGAACGATGCCGTCCTTTTCGCAGTAGACGACGGGAATGGGCGCACCCCAGTAGCGTTGACGGCTGATCAGCCAGTCGCGCAGGCGATAGGTGACCATAAATTTGCCCACGCCCTGCTCCTCGATATATTTCGTCACTTTGCCAATGGCTTCACTGGCAGGTGTGCCATCAAAGGGGTCGGAGTTGACCATCACACCCAGATGTATTTTGGCTTCTGTCCATGTGGCAGGGTCGCTTGGTTCCTCATCTACAGCGCGAATGACTTCGCGAATGGGGATGCCGAACTTGCGAGCAAATTCAAAGTCGCGCTGGTCATGGGCAGGCACACCCATGATGGCACCGGAACCGTAGCCCATCAGCACATAGTCGGCGATCCAGACTGGCACTTTCTCTCCATTGACAGGGTTGGTTATATAACCACCGGTAAAGACGCCAGTCTTGTCCTTCTCGGAACTCATGCGGTCGATCTCGGTCATGCGCCGCGCTTCATCTACATAGGCCTCAACCTCAGCTTTGTGTTCAGGCGTAGTGATCTTCTCAACATAGGGATGTTCAGGGGCCAGCACAAAGAAGGTGACGCCATAGATTTCTGCTGCATGGTGATGGTCTTTTCGGGCCAATCGACGACCGGAAAGTTCAGCAGGCGTTCAGCGTACTGGGTAATTCTCAGCAGCCACTGATCGATCTCTTTGCGAATAACGGTACTACCACAACGTTCGCAGGTGCCATCGGCCAGTACCTGCTCATTTGCCAGCACGGTATTGCAGCCGGGACACCAGTTGGCGGGTGCTTTGGTGCGGTAGGCCAGTCCGTGCTTGTAAAATTGCAGGAAGATCCACTGTGTCCATTTGTAGTAGTCAGGCTGGCAGGTGACAACTTCACGCTCCCAGTCCCATTGTGCGCCCATGCGACGCAGTTGCTTGCGCATGTTGTCAATGTTCGCCAGTGTCCATGTACGTGCCTGTACGCCGCGTTTGATGGCGGCATTTTCGGCAGGCAGGCCAAAAGCGTCGAAGCCGATGGGTTGCATGACGTTATAGCCCTGCATGCGTTTGAAACGACCATAGGCATCGAAGGGCGAGTAGTTGTACCAGTGGCCCATATGCAGGTCACCGGACGGATAGGGGAACATGACTAGATGATAGAATTTAGGTTTAGGTGAGTTATCGGGAGCATGATACAGGTACTCAGCTTCCCACTGCTGTTGCCATTTCGCTTCGATCTCTTTTGGATTGTACTTTGTCTTTGTGATCATAATAGCTGCCTCTCCCTTGTTGCTGTTTATAGATGTCTCTTATTTCGCATATGCTGCCTGCGGCAGCATATGCGAAATAAGAGACATCTATAAACAAAAAACCTTTCATCCGTGAGGGACGAAAGGCTATTCCGTGGTACCACCCTGATTTGCCATCAATCAATCGTGCAATTGTCCAGATATATAGAGGTACCCACAACGGGTACCCTGGTGGACCTGAGGGGGCTCGAACCCCTGACCTCATCCATGCCATGGATGCGCTCTCCCAGCTGCGCTACAGGCCCATGCGAATAGATTATTCTGGAATGAGTTGATCGATTGATTAGTGTAACTCATTGTACGCTATAACGGGCGTCCCGACAAGTGCTAGGCGTTGTTCTGGTACTTTTTGGCTGGGCGCGATAAATCGGGCCCCTACAAGTTACCATCTCAAGGGCTTCACACATGCGGCTCACAGGCGAGTTCAGTCAGATTGGGTTGTAGTCTTGCACCGTTCGACTACTCTCTGCATGAAGGTTGACCTACTACTCCTGCTCACTGCTTTTGTTCGCTACGGTGTCTATACTATACCATACCCCTTTGCGATTTGCAAGGCATGTATTTCGGCAAGACACCTATTTCGTAGGGGCCCGATTGATTGCGCCCTACGGGTGGAGATGAGGGGGCTCGAACCCCTGGCCTCGACAGTGCGATTGTCGCGCTCTCCCAGCTGAGCTACATCCCCGAACAGGGTAGATAATATCATATTGTGGGGGAGTTGTAAATAGGGTTTTTTCACGGTCTGTGCTTCAAGAGTAAGCGAAGTCCAATAGTCATGGGCAAATTGGTGTTATTTCCTATTCCCTCAATCAGCCAACTTCAGTACTCTACAATGACGTGGCGGTATGGCAATTATAGGCCAATGGAATCGATGAGGAGAGCGGAGCCTGCCCTATGATGCATGTTGTGCGTGAGCACGTTACCACGGCAGGCTCTCCTTAAAAAATTGAAAATTGGAGCGGCCATCGACGCGAATACGTAGGAGGATAAAAGGGGTCAAGCTATTTTGCAGAATGCCTGTCATGCCTGGGTCGGTGGTGGCTCCCACATAGCCATCTGCTGCTAACAATTGCACAATGAGCTGGCGAGCTTGCCAGGTGCCGCTACGGAAGGGTTCACCTGATGGATAACAGAATTGCTGGATAGGTATGCCTAAATGTTGTTGCAGTACTTGCTGTGATGTCTGTAGTTCGTGTTGTGCCTGAGTTTCTGAATACAGAACGAGGCTGCCCATATCGACATGATGAACGGTGTGGGAGCCGATCTGCAAGCCGTTGGCGAGCATAGTTTTGATCTGGTGCCAGTTGACATAACCTGCCCAACCAATTTTGCCAGTAATGATATAGAACATGCCGCTAAAGCCATCTGCCTTCAGGATGGGATAGGCAAATGTAAATGCATCATCGTAGCCATCATCAAAGGTGAGGATAATGGGATGCTTTGGTAATGGTCCACCGTAGTAGAGGGCATCAAAGAGCTGATTAAAGGTAATTGTGTGATACCCCTGATGGTGGAGATAATCCAATTGTTGCTTGAAATTGGTCGGAGTAACTGTAAGGCTCATACCCAGCGGTGTTTGGGGAACAATGTTGGAGATATGGTGATACATTAGGATTGGCACGTTAACTGTTGTGCCGATCGATTGCAGTGGTGGAAGGATAGGTGCTTCCAGGTCGGCAGGTCCACCGTTGAGTACGAGCCAGGAAGCCTTTCCTGAGCGTTGAGCAGAGACTTGTTGTACGATAAGGGGCAGATTCTGGAAGAGTGGGTCGGGATGCAGAGCCTCTGGCGGAACTGAGAGTTGTTGAGAGATCGTCTGATCGGGTTCGAGTGAGAGGGAGACGGGTACAGCTTGTACCTGTGAATAGCTCCTCATCGTCTCTGGATTGACCCAGTGAGCTAATCCAGAGACTTTCCCCAGTACAAAACGTTGCAATATATAATGCTGGAAACGCTTTTGCCAGTAGGTGGCGAAACTGGTCTCACTGGGCCACATAGCCTGTACCTGTGGATGCAGTAACTGCCACATAAGCGCATACTGATGGTTCAGCAGCGCACTCATGTACTGCTGTGCAGTGGTGATCGTATCCTGGTAATCGAGTGATGCTGTCGGTGTGGGTGTGCTTAGCAGAGCAGCGTGCTGTGCTTTGATGTTATATGTATGCTGAAGCGGTGAGAAGTGGGCGAACAGCGATGGGGCATTCCATGCAGCTGTGACCATGGCAATCAAAATACAGATGGTTACGAGCATAACTGTATGCCTGGGACGCTCTTGAGCAGAAGAGCGATGACTTTCGTGTATGACATTCACAACATTTTATCCTCACAGACTTCTTTCTTTGTGGTGCGTAGATATATTGAAATATATAGATGTTTTTTTTAATAAAAAAGCTCTAGCGCAGAAATTGGTGAACAGTGGGATAGAGCTATTGCCTTAGTATAAGCTGCCAGAACCTCTTCTATTTTACCAAGCTTGTCAAGCGCATGTGAAAGAGCGAGGCATAGAAGGTGACTACAATATCGTTCGCCGTCAGTATAGCGCAAACAGGCATGGCAAGGGGTAGCGTGTACAGATGGCCTATTTTGCCTATTCTGGCAAATAGATGTGTTAAAAACGAAACCTCGAACGTATGTATATACGTAGGTGCAATATGTTCATAGATTCTTCGGCAATCATCTACTCTATTAAAAGTAAGCTATAATAATGAAACATTCGGCATGCTATGTATAGCAAGGTGGATGCCTGATGTATGGGTGGTAGTGAAATGAAAAAAGACATTTTTTTATTCAATGAGGAGTAAAGACCTATGGTAACAACGGGCGAATTGAGAGCAATTATCCAGGAGCTGCATCTAGTAGATGTCGGTGATGCCGCTACTTACTTCGGAGAAGAGGCTTTCGTGGAGGAGGAATTAGCTGTATCTGATGAGTCAGACATGAGGCTGGCGGTGAATACTGCTCTTACCGCCACCTGTGATGGCTTCTCCTACCGATTTACTCACGCTTAAGTTGTATGAGATAGCTGTTTTGCTTAAATATAAGGCACTCGTATTATAAACGAGTGCCTTATGCATTCTCTGGGAGTCACATGAAGGGCTTGAGCCCGCCGGAAGCCATGCCGTTTCAACGGCAGTGGTGAGGCGTGTTTCGGCTTGAGCCCTTGCGTCAGAATAGTATTGACAATACCGTTCTCGCGTGTGCGATAATCCTAATATGAAACAAACGATGCTCTTGAAACTGGCCCCGTCGCCAGAACAGTCGAACGCTTTGCTTGAGACCGTGCATGCTTTTAATGATGCGTGCAATGCGATTGCCAATGTGGCTTTTGCTGAACAGCTTGCGAACAAGTTTGAACTGCAAAAGCTGGTCTATGCCGATATCCGCAAACGGTATGGATTGTCGTCTCAGTTGACCATACGCGCTATCTCCAAAGTGGTTGACAGTTACAAGCGTGACAAGAGCATCCAACCCACATTCAAGCGTGAAGGAGCTGTCACCTACGATGAACGGGTGATGGCCTTTAAGGGACTGACCGAAGTGTCCCTCTTGACCCTCCAAGGGCGCGTTCTCATTCCCTTCCGCATGGGCGGCTATCAGCAATCCCGTCTTGACGCGATCAAAGGGCAAGCGGACTTGCTCTCTCGCAAAGGGACATGGTATCTGGCAGTGACCCTTGATGTTCCCACTCCAACGCCTGATGAGCCAGACAGTACCCTGGGCGTTGACCTGGGCATTGTGAATCTTGCCACGGATAGTACTGGTGAGACCTTCAGTGGTAAGCAGGTTGAGAAGACACGCCAGCGCATGCACGCTTTGAGGCAACGGCTTGCCAAGCGTGGCACGAAGTCGGCAAAGCGTCATCTCAAAAAGCTCAGTGGGCGGGAAGCCCGTTTCCGTAAGAATACCAATCATGTGATCTCCAAACGCCTTGTGTACAAGGCCAAGCAGAAGAAGCAAGCGATTGCCCTTGAAGAGTTAAGGCACATCCGTCAACGGACGGAACGCACGGTTCGACACTCTCAGCGTGCAAGGCATTCGTCCTGGTCGTTCGCACAACTCCGTTTCTTCCTCTCGTATAAAGCCGCTCTGGCTGGCGTCCCATTGCACACGGTTGACCCTCGTAACACGTCGCGAACGTGTAGCGAGTGTGGGAATACGGCAAAAGAGAACCGCAAGAGTCAGGCTTCCTTCTCTTGCATCAACTGTGGGCATTGTGATAACGCTGATCGCAACGCCGCCATCAATATCTCAAGGGCATCGGTCATGGTGCCTCTTGTTTCGTCCGGTAGTCGATCTGGATAGAGTCAGATCGGCGCGTAAAGACAGGAACAAGCCGCCGTGGCTTTAGCCCGTGCGGTTCATGACTAATACTTTGCCTCTGTCAATATCTTGATGCGCTTGTCGGGATTAGGCATACCACTGGTTTTAATTTGTTTGATCACGGCTTTGACATCGTAGGCTACGCGTTGGATTTCTGCTTTCCAGCTCTGCTCTTGCCAGGTGAGGATGCCGTAGGCGGCACGTAAATCTTCGTCTCGCGGTAGGCCACAACTGCCGACGTCGGCCAACAGCAAATGCCGCCATTGGCGGGTATAGGCGATATGTAAATGACCAAAGACCAAAGCTCCTATCGTCGGCTCCAAACCTCCTAGCAGACGCACTAACTCGCTATCGGGCGCATTAGGGAAAATCGCATCCTCCAGATTGAGCGGGTTGGCATGCACGATCAGTAACTCGCTGCCATCTGGATTGTGAATGTGATGCGAGAAGGGCAGTGATGCCAGGTAATGAATACCGGCCTGTCCTATCTGCTCACGTGTCCAGGAGACAGTTGTGCGTTTCTTCGCCCCTTTGTCGGGCGCACCATTGGCCACTTCCGCATCTACATTTCCTTGGATAACCGGACACTCCAGTTGCTGTACTGTCTGCAATACTTCACGCGGACATGGCCCATTTAAACACAAATCGCCTGCAATCACCAGATGATCGACGGCCGGTTGCTGTTGCAAATCTGCCAGTACTGCCTCTAAAGCTAGCTGATTGCCATGAATATCCGAGATGACTGCAACTCGCATGATACCATCCTCAATGAAAAGTATGTAACACATTCTGCTGGCATGACGTGTTATTGTAGTATAGCAGAAAAGAAGGATACATGGCTATGAGTATGGCGGTTACCTTATTTTTGAGCATCACATAAGCTACACTTTGTGTCTCTACTTTAGCAGAGAGAGCCAAACTATACAAGCATTTCCGAGAGTATTTTCAGGGCGACTCAACTCAAAAGTCGAGGGAGTGAAAAAGACGAGTCTCTTCGGTAGAATGAAAAGCATTGAAAACCACTTTCATTCAGGAGAGACTCGTTTCCTCATCGATCGATCACGATCCATAACTATGTAATAGATGATATAGATCTATAGCTATTACGTATATCCTTCTCATTTCGCTTTTCTCTTTCCTGCATGCTCGATTAAAGAGATATCATGTCAACTGTTCTAGAAGTATTGACAAACGGCGTAATGGACATTAATATGATTATATCATTACATTTCGACGCACCGGCGTCGAGAGTAAGGACAACGTGAGGAGATGCAAATTAGTCGGAGCAAACACGGCAAGGAGGGTCGACGATCCGGGCCCAGGCAACAGCCATCATCAAGGCATGAACAGGTCCCGCTGATCAGTGAAGGTGAACTCTGCCTCGATCTGATCAACAGTGAACATTTCGACTGTCGGGGCCGAAGGGGCGTGGAGGACAATCTCACAAATCCAGAGTGGGTGGCAGCCTTTGCCCAACACTGGCATCTGCCCGTCACACCTCCACCCGATGCCCTGGCGATGGCGGCGCTGCGCGCATTACGGGCCCTGCTGCGTCAGATGTTCGAAGCGGCTGCCACTGGGCAGCCAGTAACCGACGCCCAGCTCGTGGAACTCAATGCCTTTCTGGCGTTGACGCCGGTGATGCGGCAGGTCCAGCGCAGCGGCACCGGAGTACGCTTGCAGACCATCATGCTTCATGAGGGCTGGACAGCAGTGGCATCTCAGATCGCCGCTTCCTGGGTCGATGTACTAGAAAGAATACTGCCGACGCGTTTGAAGGTATGTGCCAATCCCGACTGTCACTGGGTGTTTATCGATCAGAGCCATAATCTGAGTCGGTGCTGGTGCCGCCAGTGGGCTTGTGGCAATCTGATGAAGGTGCGGCAGTTTCGAGCTCGGGCGCGAGGCAAGCCTGATAGTTGACCGGAGGGCTGTTTGCTCTTCCAGCGAGGAAAGAGGCTGTCGTAACTCTATCTGTATTTCAGAAGGAGGCTTCTACATGTTGTCGAGAAGTTATGCACGTCTGTTCGTGTTGGCATTAGGCATTCCCCTGATGCTGGCGATGCTCGCAGCCTGCGGGGCAGGCACGACTGGTGGTGGCGGCGCTACCACTACGCGCCCGCAAACGAAGATCCTCCTGACCTACCACGGGCATTCCGACCGGGCTACGGCGGTCGCCTGGTCACCCGACGGCAAATATGTTGTCTCGGGCTCCCTGGATAAGACCGTGCAGGTCTGGAGCGCCACTACAGGCAAGACGCAGCTGATCTACCGTGGGCATACAGACGGGATCTTGGCAGTGGTCTGGTCGCCCGATGGTCGGTATATCGCCTCGTCCTCCTTAGACAACACTATACAGGTCTGGGATGCCTCCACAGGCACGCCCATCACCACCTATCGTGGCCATAAGCTGCCTGCGCAGACGCTCAGCTGGTCGCCCGATAGCCACTCAATCGTCTCAGGCTCATCTGACCAGACTGCGCAGGTCTGGGTGGCGACGACGGGGAAAACCATCCTGACCTATCGCGGGCACTCCGCCCCCGTGAATGCCGTCATGTGGTCGCCGGACGGCAAGCGCATCGCATCGGGCTCCGTAGATACAACGGTACAGGTCTGGGACGCAACGAGCGGGAAAACGCTGCTGAGGTTCCGTGGGCATAAGAATCAGGTGACCTCTCTTGCCTGGTCGCCTGATAGCACGTCGATTGTTTCAGGCTCTTTTGACAAAACGGTGCAGGTCTGGGATGCCAGTACCGGAAAGGTACGCTATATCTATGATGGCTATAACATCGCCGGCGCCCGCATAGACAACTCAAAAGGTGTGTCGCAGGATCTGATCCACTTCGTCGCCTGGTCACATAACGGCAAGCGCATTGCAGCCGTCACCCAGCAATACTGCGGAGACGCGATTGTGATAACCTGGGATGCGCAGACCGGGAAGCACCTCGTGCCCTACCCGGACGTGGCGGTTTACGCTCTTGCCTGGTCGCCCGATGATACACGCTTTGCAAGCACCATCGAGATCTCGGATGTGCAGATTGCGCTGGTGCCGTGAACACAAAACGCCTCGGTAAGAAGTAGCCTATGCGAGGTGTATGGGGCCCAACAATGAGAGGTTCCCCTCATGAACTCCCTCCCCTACGCGGGAAAGCGTCTACAAAAACGTTCAAATGCAGCTACGACCTGGCGACGCGTCTCCTCTAAAAGAACCGCTATTATCAATGACCTCATCAACGAGCGCCAGCTTATTAGCTACTGGAGGTTGCGCACGAATATGCGACCAGGCCTCTTCTTCACTGAGTTGATTGCGCTCCAGCAAACGAGCAAACTCCTGCTCCTCTGGGCAGATCACCAGCCACTTACTCTGACAAAAGGCACCTGAACCACCTTCCAGCAGCTTGACCGCATCGATGATCGCAATATCTGAGGCACTGACAGAGGCTAATTCGTTCGCTATGGCTATACTGACTGCCGGGTGAACGATGGACTCCAGGCGGCGCATCGCCTCAGCATCTTGAAAGACGGCAACTCCCAATGCTTTGCGATCAATACTGCCATCAGCCGCAACCACAGCGGGTCCACACGAATCTCAATGAACATGGAAAAGATATATCCTCAACCGGAAAATCGGACGCTACAGGAGGCACAAATAACATGGTATACTACCATATAAATCGCCCTGAGAAGAGCACAGAGAAGGCACAGAGAACGGAGAAAAACGTATGAAAACGGTTGGGGTAATTGCAGATACCCATATTCCGTACTTCAAAAAACTGCCCGATGCTATCTGGCAGTACTTCGATGGGGTTGAGCTAATCATTCATGCAGGCGATCTTTCCATTCTTTCGGTTATTGATGAGTTAGAGACGCTTGCGCCTGTGGTGGCTGTGCAGGGCAACATTGAGTACGAAGAGGTAGTGGCAAAATTGCCGATTAAGCGCGAGGTGATGGTGGGGCACTGCCGCATCGGTATCGTCCATATTTTAGGTGACACTCGAGGGCGCGCACGGCTGGCACGCCATGAATTTCCTACCGTGCGTGTCGTGGTCTATGGACATAGCCATGTTCCTGACAATCAGGAACATGATGGGCAGTTGTTGTTTAATCCGGGGAGTGCGACTGATCGACGGAGGCAGCCGAGGTGCAGTATTGGGTTGTTGCATATTGATGATACATTGCAGATTGTGCGTGGGGAGATTATTTTGGTATGAGTAACCGCAGGCATGCCATGTCTGCGGTTACTCATACCAAGAATGGTTATGGTAATTTCACATCTGCTGATCTTGAGGCCATGGAAAGTCGTCAGATAGGTTTGGATTTATGCAGCCGCGAACGTTTGTGGTTCTGGCAATGTCTCGTGATGCTTATGGGCTGAAGCAATCAGAGCTTCGAGAGCTTCGAGTCCATGCTTCAATGCCTCAGTGTAGGTATCACCATGGCTAACCGGTCCAAGTATTCGCTCGGCTCGCTCCCAGTCAGGGAGGCGCACGAGGTAGGCTTGATCTTCATCGGACCACTGGATCAGCATAGAGTAATGTAGTTCACTCATGGCTTGTGCCTCCCTTGCTGCTCTTGTGCTTCTTGAAGCTTCCGCAAAGCTTCCCGTAGCTCCCGCTCCTGATAAGGCTTAGCGTCGGCACTATCCTTACCTACAAGGTTCACACTTATGCCGGGAATAAGCGGGTGCTTCCATATTTGATGACTTCCAGTTTGATGATCCAGGTAAAAGCCCAAGCGTTGTAAATCTGCACGCCATTGTCGAAGCTTACGTACCATCGCACCTCCTCATTATACCTAACCACCTCAAAGCTGACAAGACCCTGATAGGGTCTTTTTACTGTTTTGTAGGTGGCCTGAAGAACTCTTGACCACCTAGATACGGGCGCAGGGCGGCGGGAATCTTCACGCTGCCATCGGCTTGCTGGTGGACTTCCAACAGTGGTAGCATGATACGGGGTGAAGCGATGGCGGTATTGTTGAGGGTATGCAGGAATTTAACTTTGCCTTCCTCGTCGCGGTAGCGCAGGTTGGCGCGGCGAGCCTGCCAGTCGTGCAGATAGGAGCAGGAATGGGTCTCGCGGTAGCGATTTTCGCTAGGCAGCCAACACTCAAGATCGTACATGCCCACTTTGCCATCACCCATGTCGCCTGTGCAGACGGCGACTACCCGATAGGGCAGTTCCAGAGCTTGGACCAGTTCCTCGGAATTTGCCAGCAGAGCTTCGTGCCAGCGCACGGACTCTTCGTGGTCGGCTTTGCACATGATATATTGTTCTACCTTGCTGAACTGATGGATGCGGAAGACGCCGCGTGTGTCCTTGCCATATGTACCGGCCTCACGCCGGAAGCAGGGGCAGTAGGCCACGAAGCGCATAGGTAGGTCTTCGTACTTGAGAATTTCATCCTTGTACATGCCTGTAATCGAGACTTCGCCTGTGCCGACCAGGAAGGTATCATCGTTCTCAATGGCGTATACCTGGTCACGACCTTTAGGGAATTGCCCGTTGCCGATGAAACAAAATTCGCGTGCCATTGCCGGTACAATCAAGGGGGTAAAACCCTTCTGCACCATGCGATCAAGGGCAAAGTGCATCAGTGCGAGTTCCAGACGGGCTGCGTCGTTCTTGAGAATGTAGCTACGCGCACCGGCGATCTTCACACCGCGTTCAATATCGACCATATCCAGTTCTTGCATGAGGGTGTAGTGATCGCGAGGCTCGAAAGGAAACTCTGGGAGCGTTCCCCAGTACTTGACGGGTACATTGTCGCTCTCGTCCTTGCCAATGGGCGCGCTGGGATCGGGAATATTGGGAACAAGGTAGAGCAGTTGCTGGCGTTCTTCCAGCAGGGCATTCAGCTCTGGCTCGGCGTGTTTGATCTGCTCGGCAAGCTGCTTGCCTTCAGCGATGATCGCATCACGCTTTTCTTTATCTTTGCCAGCTTCACGCATGAGTTTATTCAACTGATTCTGTTGAAATCGCCACTCCTCTATTTGGCGTTGTAAAGTGGTCACGCGTCGATCCACATCTAGCAGGTAGTCGATGTCGATGTTATTATTTTTCAGTCGTGCTGCCTCTTTGACAGCATCCGGGTTGCTACGAATAAATGCCAGGTCTAGCATCTCTGTTCCTTCTTTGTATTGAGTCTTTGGAATAAAGCACATACGCTGCACAAAAAAAGCGTTATCGTCTCCAAGGACGATAACGCGGAAAATGCGCTCATCGTGGTGCCACCTATCTTTACCGCTTGCATTGTACTTTTCCTGTGCAGGAGACGGGAAAGGCAGCGCAAACGGCCTTCATTCTGCCTGGTAACGGGGGCAACCGGAAACGCTTATCGCGCCAGCTCGCGGGTGGATTTCTCTTTTACTTGCTACTGCGTTGCAGCAACCCGCAGCTCTCTGGAGTTATGCAAAAGATACTTATCCCGTTCTTTGCTTGTACATGTGTTTGTTATGGACACAAGCATAACAGTGCTTTGGGGTTTTGTCAACATGCGACATGATGACCGCAAGGGTCATCACTACTATACACGACGGCTCCGCAGGCCGAGGCATTCGTGTATAGTAGTGATGACCCTTGCGGTCATCATGGGGCGGGGGCGGTCAACATGCTTACACTTTCGTTAGCATGACCATTTGTTCTATAACAGGTATAATAGCTTCAGTTCGTTTAGATGTCTGGAGCATGGAGTAGCAGATACGCTCCATGATGGTTTGAGCATCAGTATTGAGATGAGTACCCTGCAGGATGATATCAGCAGCGTGTTTAAGATTCATGGTAATACGGAAGGGTTGAGGAACTTCGTGATGATGATTATAGAACTGTTCGGCCCCTAGACCGGTGAGTACCAGGATAGCGGAGCGGACACCGGCAGCAAAACCTGCTCGCAGATCGGTGATGCTATCGCCGATAAAGATGGCATCATTCAAGTCTATATCTAGTTCCTCGCAAGCATGCAAAATCATACCGGGACGAGGTTTGCGACAATGGCAATTTTCGTCTTTGCCATGAGGACAGTAGTAAACTTTCTCAATCATCCCCCCAAATTCGTCAATACTAGCAAGCATGCGGTGATGAATGTTCTCAACAGTTTCTACAGACACCTGGCCTCGCGCTATGGCTGCTTGATTTGTACACACAATGATGCGGTGACCTGCCTGGGTCAATCTTGCGATGGCTTCGCGTGAGCCAGCCAGAAAGCGAAACTCCTGCCAGCTTTTTACATGATCTGCTCGGTTTTCGTTAATCACTCCGTCCCGATCAAGAAATATAGTAGACACTACGGCACCTCTATCCAATATTTATTAGAAATAGCGAAGCTAACGGCCCTGTTGTGCTATTCCCCCTGGTAAAGTAGAAATTAGAGCAACTGTACTCAGTATTTCTAACTATCACATATCATGTATACTCTTCGCAGATTAACCTCTAGTTAAGAGAAGGTGCGAGACAGGTTGAGATTTGTCAATAAACGCAATAATATCTTAACCTATTGCAGATATATCTTACTATATCGTATCCTTCCTACATAAAGTTCAACAATCAGGAGGCCGACAATGGCGGAAAGCATCATTCTTGTCGTGGGTAGCCTGAATATGGATCAAGTTGTGCGGGTGCCGCGTGTACCGGTACTGGGAGAAACGCTTTTGGGAGGTGGGTCGCTCAAACTGGTGCCAGGGGGGAAGGGAGGGAATCAGGCGGTAGCTATGGCGCGTCTGGGAGCCTCAGTAGCGATGGCCGGACGTATCGGCAAGGACCCCTTTGGAGAACGTCTGCTCAGTGCGTTACAGGCCGACAAAGTGGATACGAGACTCATAGTAGTAGATACGCAAGAGACCAGCGGAACGGCCTTTATCTTTTTAACCCCCGAAGGCAACAACGCTATCGTCGTTGCCTCTGGTGCAAATATGCACGTAGGTACGGACAAAGCACAGATGACAAGTTTCTTTGAGGCAATTGGTCGGGCGCGAGCACTGGTAGTTCAGATGGAGATTCCAGTGGAGACGGTGATATCCCTCGTCCGTGCTGCGCATAAGGCAGGTGTGCCGGTGATACTGAATGTTGCACCGGTTCAGATCCTACCTACCGAGACCTTGAAACAAGTCGAGGTTCTGATTGTCAACGAAAACGAGGCTAGTGTATTGAGTGGGCAGAGGGTAGACACGCTTGAGGATGCCCAGATTGTGGGTACAGTTCTCCATGAACAAGGTATAGCCAAAGTGGTGATTACGCTTGGTTCACAGGGAGCTATTCTCGTAACCAGTGATAGCGCAGGAAAAACACGCATGATCTACGAGGCATCACCAAGAGTACAGGTGGTAGACACCACAGCTGCTGGCGACTGTTTCGTAGGGGCATTGACAGTTGCTCTAACTGAGCAACAGACAGTGGAAGATGCCTTACGTTTCGCGGTGTATGCCAGTGCCTTAAAGGTCACAAAGTTTGGGGCACAATCTGGCCTGCCGACACGCGCCGAGGTAGAAGCATTTATGAAACAAGCAAGAAAAGCCCATTGACCATTTTTCTCATTGAAGACGATCGGATGCATCCTGAAAAGCCGGTCTGCCATAAGGTTGCGAGGTCAGCCTCAATCATTGGCACGATGAAGGGGTAGATGTATCATCGGGCGGTGGTGGTTCAACTTCGGAGAGGTAGCGTTGTCCAAACTGCTTGATCGCCTCCATGATATCGATGAGTGCCAATCCTTTATCCGTCAGGCGATACTCAACCCGTGGCGGTATCTCGAGGAAGGCCTGACGTTGCACAAAACCGATCTCTTCCAGCATCTTGAGCCGTTGCGATAGCGTCTTGGGGCTGACATTGCCCAGGGCCTCCTGCAATTCGCCAAAGCGTTTCGTGCCAGAGAGGAGTGTGTAGACGATGATCAGCGTCCACGCATCACCAAGTAAGCGCAAGGCACGACCCACCGGATGGGTTGCACAGGTTTCTCCTTGTTCATTTGTGTGAGAGTGGGCGGGTGTATTCATAACGCAAGTATACCATATTTTCTCTTTGAAAGCCTCGTCACCCTGCCTTGATTAAGTCCCCAATCCATGCTATATTCTGAAGTTGGATAGTACTTACTACTACCATTGTCAAGCACCAAAGGGTCCGTTGCCATGAGCAGGTTTTACAGAACGGTAAGTAACAAAGAGCATCGGGGAGGTATTTTCCTCCTATTGATTGTGCTGAGTATGATTGTCTCAGCCTGTGGCCCAACCTTGTTCACAACATCTAGTAGTACGTCCGGACCAATCACCGTAGAGCTCTTTTTTCACTCAGGCCAGGGAGCGGAGCGTGCCGCACTCAATGCAACCCTCCAGGCATTCAATGACAGCCACCCGAATATACGGGTCGAGGCGGTCCAACTGTCAGAAGGGAGTTACATCGACCAAGTAAACATCGCTGCTATGTCGCATAGCCTTCCCTGCTTGCTCGACTTCGACGGCCCAACCTTATATAACTATGCCTGGTCGGGCTATCTCATGCCACTCGACAAATATGTATCTCCCCAGATGAGGGCTGATTTCTTGCCATCGATTCTCCAGCAGGGGACCTACAACCATCACTTGTACAGTCTAGGGCAGTATGATTCTGGCCTTGGTCTTTATGCTAACAAACAGTATTTGCGCGAAGCAGGCGTGCGTATCCCTACTATCGACTCCCCCTGGACGTTGAGCGAATTCAACGACATATTGGCAAGGTTGAAACACGTAGCGGGTGTACAGTATCCACTGGATTTAAATATGACCACTGGAGGTGAATGGTTTAGCTATGGCTTCTCGCCCTTTGTTGAGTCCTTCGGAGGTGACCTGATTAATCGTAACACCTACCGGTCGGCCATGGGAGCACTCAACGGCCCTGACGCCGTTGCCGCGCTAACATGGTTCCAAAACCTTTTCAAAAAAGGCTATAGCAATCCCTGGCCTGCCAGCGACATCGGTTTTACATCTGGTCACGCCGCCCTGAGCTGGGGTGGCCACTGGCTCTATGCAGATAACTATCAGGCCTTGGGCGACAACCTGCTTGTCTTGCCTGCACCCAATTTGGGCAAGGGAGCGAAAACCGGCATGGGTTCATGGAATTGGGGCCTCACCTCCTCCTGCAAAACTCCTGACGCAGCGTGGCAAGTGTTGAATTTCATCCTGTCACCTTCGGAGATAGCGCGTATGACCAATGCCAATGGAGCAGTGCCTGCACGCAAATCAGTTATCGCCCAGTCTCAACTGTATGCGGCGAACGGCCCACTTCATGTGTTTGCATTACAGCTCCTTGGAGGTATAGCAGAGCCACGCCCGATCACTCCGGCGTATCCTACGATTACCTCAGCATTTTCTGAAGCAGTAGTCAATATCGTCGCTGGCTTTAATGTGAAGAAAGAGCTGGATAAAGCGGTTCAAAAGATAGACCAGGACCTCCAGGACAATCAGGGTTATCCAATCGGGCAGTAGGGTAACACCTCGGAGCTATCAGCCCAATATATGTATACGAGGAAATCTATGAGCCTACAGCTTCGCGCCAGGACGAACACAAAAGCTAGACCTAAAGTGTCGCTCTGGAATCATAAGGAACAGTATCTCTCGTGGGCTTTCGCTATGCCCGCCTTGACCCTGCTACTGATCTTCCTAATTATCCCCTTCGTACTGGCAATCTACTTCTCGTTCACCAATCAGCGCTTGACACCAAGTCCACTGCCAACCACTTTCGTCGGGTTGCTTAACTACGCACGGCTTCTGGCAGACGATACACTGCGCCGGGCCCTCTTAAACAACTCCTTCTTTGGCATGATCGTGGTACCTGTCGAAACGGGGCTGGCTCTCTTTCTGGCCCTTTTGCTCAACCAGAAGATACGCGGCATTTCTGTGTTCCGTACAATGTACTTTAGTCCCGTAGTCACTCCTCTAGCAGTCATCGCAGTGGTGTGGTCATTTCTCTACAATCCAAGCCAGGGGTTAATCAACGCCTTTATTAAGACAATCAGCTTCGGCTATCTAGGACCCTATACCTGGCTCGACGACGCCAACCTGGCTCTGCCTGCCATCATGTTCTTGTCGATCTGGCAGGGCGTCGGTCTCTACATGATCATCTACCTGGCAGGCCTACAGAACATCCCGGAGTCGCTCTACGAAGCGGCGCGAGTCGATGGTGCCGCACGCTGGCAGCAGCTGTGGTACGTCACCCTTCCCCAACTGCGCAACACCACGTTTTTCGTGATGATCGCCACCACTGTACAGGCATTTAAACTGTACACCCAGGTCGAGGTTATGACCCAGGGTGGCCCAAATAACGCCACTACGACTGTTGTGTGGTATATGGTGAATCAGAGCATTCGCCACTTGCGCGTTGGCTATGCTTCGGCAGTCGCGGTCGTCTTCTTTCTCATTGTACTCATTCGCGTCATCCCCATTCTTCGCTACGTCGTCGCAGCTGAAAAAAGAGAGGTATAACCTAATGGCACTGACCACGCGCAAAGTGAAGGCATCCGTTCCAGCCCACGAAAAAACCGCACATATGCCTCTGCTGCCCTTCAGCCGCAAGTATCTCTGGCTAGCACTCAACTACCTCTTGATGAGCCTGCTGGCGATCTTTTTCTTATTTCCTACAGTCTTTATGATCGTCTCTTCATTAAAATCTAACGAGAATCAGCTTCTCCAAGATGTAACCACGGTGAGGGCTCTTATTCCCTACGGAGACCTCTCGCTACAGAACTACGACGACGCCTTCGAGCGCTTTCCCTTTGGTCTCTATTTGTTCAACACGCTGGTCATCGTCACCAGCATCGTCATACTGGGTCTCCTCGTCAACAGCCTGATTGCCTACGCCCTAGCACGTATGCCTTTGCCTGGACGCAAGCTCATCCTTATCCTCATCGTAGTGCTGGTCGTCATCCCTTTCGAATCGATAGCCGTGCCACTTCTGCTGCTGGTCAACCAGTTTCCCTGGTTCAATGGTGTAACCACGTGGATAAATAGCTACCAAGTACAGATCATCCCTTTCATTGCTGATGCTTTCTCCATCTTCCTCTTCCACCAATTCTTCATTGACATTCCCAGGGACATCGAGGAGGCTGCTTTCGTTGACGGAGCCAGTCGTTTACGCATCTACTGGCAGTTAGTTGTCCCACTCTCTCGTCCGGTCTTCATCACCGTTGCCATCTGGCAATTTCTTACCCACATTGGCGACTTTCTCTGGCCACTTCTGGTCACTCGTGACGATACCTACCGACCCCTGATGGTAGGTATGCGCATCTTCTTCGCCCAAGCACCGATAGACTGGGGTGACATCATGGCCTTCGCCAGTATGATCAGCATAATCATGTTGATCGTTTTCCTGCTTTTCCAGAGGTGGTTCCTACGCTCGGCTGCTTCTGCCGGTATTACCGGATAAATTGTCTACACATGGGGTGATGGATTACGCCCATAAGCACCTGTAGGGACGTGATTATGAAAGTTAACAAAATACTTACGGTCGTGGTAGAGGCGGCATTCATGACGCCAGTCCGCCTGTGAAGCGGACTGGCGTCATGAATGCCGCCTCTACATCTCTCGTATCGGTACCTCGAAGAATTTGTTAAAATCCATTATCGCGTCCGGGGGCGGTGGGGCGACGCCTGTAGAGAACACGCTGCGCTCAGAACTGGATGCGCAGCAGTTGACCAAGAAGTTATATGAGGGGATGTCAGTGCTTCACCCCCTTGACATTTGTGTGACCTTGTGGTAGAACTTTGACTAAAGAGTCATAAACTACTTAGAGGTCATCAATAATATCGGTGAGTCAATAGAAATATTTTTCGTCAAAGCATAGGCAATCAGTCAATTAAATGCCAGCAAAGAGGTTTATTGTGCAAATTGTTCATGTACCAGCTACCTCACTGAAGGAAAAACAGCGCCGTGAGCGCGAGGAACTTATCATCCGGGCAGCGGAAGAAGTGCTCCAGGAAAAGGGCTATTATGAGGCCTCGATGGATGAGATCGCCGCTCGTGTTGGTATCGCCAAAGGCACGATCTACACGCACTTTCCCGGGAAGGAAGAACTGGTATTAGCGATCTTCAAGCGCGACATGCAGACATTTCTCCAGGGGATTGATGGAGTAATCGAAGCGGAGCCAACACCGCGAGCAAAGCTTGAGGCGCTCCTTCAGTTTATCTATACCGGGCTATATAGCAAACAAACACGACTTCTTTCATCTATGTACAATGGTGTAGACTTAAAGCGGATGATCGTTGAAAAGGGCGGATGTATGCGTGATCTTTGGGAAAGCCTGGTTTCACGCGTAACGAAGCTCCTTGAAGAAGGGAAAGAAGTAGGGGAAATTACTTCCTCTATTCCAACGAAAGTAATGGTGTTCTCGTTTTTTAGTTTGTTTTCGCCAAAGGTTTATGATCGTCTCTTGTTGGGAGATGACCTCTCCCACGGAGACCTGGTCAAACATCTCCAGCGCATCTACTTCAACGGGATAGCCAATTCCGAAGCCAGCTAAACAACCTTTCAATCCCTGGCATGCATGCGGATACTGGCGCACTTGCACGGGATTATCTCTCGTGGACTGAATGAAAAACAACACAACGATCGTGTTATACAGGTAGAGAGCAGGCCAGTAGAGTTTTGAATAAGTATACATTCTGAAGAAAGTTTTTTTCATGGAAAAAGTATCGAAACAATCGACAACGGGCGACATGCCTGTAGTGAGTAGTTCTTCATCCCAGGATAGAGAGACTCCACGCTTCACGCGCCGTGAGACACTTTTAACCATGGCCGGCGTCTTGCTCGTAATGTTGCTCGCCTCCCTCGATCAGACGATTGTAGGTACGGCGATGCCCCGCATCATTACTGATTTGCAAGGCTTCGATCGCTACACGTGGGTAACCACCGCTTACCTGTTGACATCAACAGTGATGGTTCCGATTTATGGCAAGCTCTCCGATATCTTCGGACGCAAACCCATCTTCTTGATTGGCGTCGTGGTGTTCCTGGTAGGGTCTGCCGCCTCGGGAGCAGCTCAGTCAATGAATCAGTTGATCGCCTTCCGTGCGTTCCAGGGCCTGGGAGCAGCCGCGTTGATGCCCATCGCTATCGCCGTGGTTGGAGACCTTTTTACGCCGCGCGAACGCGGCAAATGGCAAGGTGTGACTGGCGGTGTTTTCGGCCTGTCTTCCATCCTTGGTCCGACAGTCGGGGGCTGGATTACCGATCACTCCACCTGGCGTTGGGTGTTCTATGTCAACCTGCCGATTGGGATCATCGCGCTCCTGGTGCTCATCTTCTTGATGCCACCACTCCGTAGCAAAAACACAGGGAAAGTTTCGATTGATTACCTGGGCGCGCTCTTATTGATTTGCTGGACGGTACCGCTCCTGTTAGGATTCACCTGGGCCGGTTCTCAATATGCCTGGCTCTCGTGGCAGATTATTAGCCTGTTTGCTGGAGTAATTGTATTCTTAGCCCTGTTTATCCTCTATGAGGCTCGCCTGGAACGGCAGAACGCACAACCAATTATAGGTCCCAGCCTGTTTAAGAACCGCATCTTCAGCGTATCCCTGCTGGTCACGATGATTACAAGCATGGGCATGTTTGGTTCTATCCTGTTCTTGCCCCTGTATGCACAGGGTGTACTGGGCATCTCGGCCACCAATAGTGGTCTGCTCCTCTCACCGTTGATGATTGGCTTGATATTCAGTAGTGTCGTCTCCGGACAGTTAGTATCGCGCTTTGGCAAGTACAAATGGATTGCGTTTGTTGGTATGGCGATCACCATTGGCGGGTCGTTACTACTGCTGCGCCTGGATGTGAACTCAACCAATACGGATTTAATCATTGCGATGATTGTGTTGGGCCTGGGTCTCGGCTTCAGTATGTCGCTCTACACGGTGATCGTGCAGAACGCCCTGCCAACGAAGATCGGTCAAGCAACATCTGCGCTCACCTTCTTCCGCTCAATTGGTGCCACCATTGCGGTAGCGGCCATGGGCTCGATCTTGACCACAGCCTATGTACCCGGTTTTCACAATGCCATTCCGGCTCAAATCAAAGCGGTAGTTCCTGCAAAGGCCCTCAGTGTCTTTGACAATCCGAATGTCTTGCTCTCGTCGGACATCCAGAAACAGTTGCTTGCACGCTTCTCGGCCTTTGGTCCACAGGGCAAGGCCTTGTATGCTCAACTGATGGAAGCAGTAAAGGTCGGCTTGACGAGCGGTATACACAACGTTTTCGTTCTGAGCACGGTTCTCATGTGCGTGGGATTTATCGCCATCTTCTTCCTGCAAGAGATCCCCCTACGCGGCGGCAAGAGAAGCGCGGCAAGTAATCAAGCCCCCGAAGATGCAGCCGAAGGGACCTCACCAGTAGTAGCGATGCATTAATTCCATAGTAGGTAGGTACACGCATCCATACATAAAGCGAAAAAGGAGGAGCAAAGGGCTCCTCCTTTATAAGCCCTTCCGAACTGATGTATAATGACTACCACACGACTACATCACCGTCGAAAAAGAAAAGGAGAAAAAAGCTATGAAACGCAAAAAGAAATCTCGCGCACGAAGGATAATCGGAAGTATCGTGTTGACAGTTCTTGTCACCGCAGCCATCAGGGATCAACTGAGCCGTCCACCTGAGAGCCGGACATGGCAGGGCCGTGTTTTCGGCATCCCCTATGACTTTCGCTTCCCCACCCTTGAGCGTATACGTAATACTTTCTGGAATGAAAATACGTCTCAGATCCTGGTGCCCCAAGCTTTTGGTATCGGTTGGACCATCAACTTATATCCTCTACTGCATCCCAACGCCTCTCCACGCCTGCAATAAAAGGGATGCTCTTGCCAGGATTGATTTACTGGGTTGATATTTCTTCCCATAACGTAAGCAAGGAGATGCAAGGGGCGAGCCCCATCTCCTCTCCTTACCGCGCTATCAACGTGTGCTTGGCGTTTCTGGCGAAATATCACCTGAAACATTAACCTATGCATGTGAACAGATCATTCGACTGATGCTGTATGGAAGCATGGTTCATCGGTCATGTCTTTCTCGCCGGTGATGCTGCCCATATCCACAGCCCCTTTGGTGGTCAGGGTATGAACACAGGTATTCAAGATGCCTATAACCTTGCCTGGAAACTGGCCCTCGTCCATCAAGGGAAAGCTCCCATCACCCTGCTCGACACGTATCAAGAGGAACGTCTGCCTGTGGCGCGACACGTCCTTCAGGGGACACACGCCGGTACCAGCCTCCTCGTCAACAGAAATCCTGCCCTACGTCTCGTCCGCGATCAAGTACTTGGTCGTTTGCTCAGTATGGATATCGTTCAGCAGAAGCTGGCCCAGGAAGCCTCAGAACTCGATATTCACTATCGCACCTCCTCACTCTCGCAATCCTATGGAGAGAAAGTGATGGACAAGCCGGTGCGCCTGCATAGACAACGTGAGAAGCCCAGCACCAGTGACTGGCTGCACTTCCGTAACGCTCCCCATGCCGGTGATCGCGCTCCCGACGGTTCCTGCTTGCTCTATCCATCTTCCTCAGCCACTACCCTCTTCGAGCAATTTCAAGGAACGACATCCACCCTCTTACTCTTTGCTGGACTGGCACCCACTACAGAAAGCTATGCACACCTCACCAGCATTGCTCAAAAAGTAGAAGCTGCGCTGAGCAATGAGATCAAAGTTCGCCTGATCGTCCAAGGAAACGAGAAGCCAGAACATCTCAACTGGAATGGGCCGATACTGTTAGATACGGATGGGTACCTGCACACCCTCTATGGCGTGGGAGTAGAGTCACTGTACTTTATCCGGCCAGATGGCTACATCGGCTTGCGCGGCCAGCCCGCACGCGAGGAGCCATTGTTTGATTACCTGAGTAAGCTCTTTTTGCTCAAATGAGAAGTCAGGGTGTGGTTCGTGTTTTAAAGAAGCCCCCACCTCATGATGACCCTTGCGGCCAATCCATTTCAAAGACGAGACCATCTCGCTGTGTCATCCTGAGCGCAGCGAAGGATGACACTCGTGAAGCGGCTTCGTTTGACTCGCAACACATCTTATTTGAAATGTATTGACCCTTGCGGCCATCATGCCAGTCGGCGTATACTAGGGCTAATGAGGTCAAGAGATGACGGGGATCATTTGCGCAGATGAGAGGAAAGTTCATGGAAGAAAGAACACACCATGTTGTACCGTGAAGATCCGGCAGGGCTCATCGTGATCGGGCAACCGTCCCATGCCTGGGTTTCGGGCCAACTGGCACGAGCCTGGGGCAATGACGACGTTGGTACCGTTGCGCCCTGGGAAGAGGTCTGCCTGGCAGCTGAACAGCATGACCTGGCCCATGCCTTATGGGAGAGATCTCCTGCCCTCAATCCACAGACGGGTCGGCCCTACAGCTTCCTGGACATGCCAGCCAACATGCGCCTAGCCCTTGTGTCTTCTGCCTCAGCATTGCTCCTGGCGCAGAGCCGCTATGCTGCCCTGCTGGTCTCCCTGCATTTCACTGGTCTCTACGAAAGGTATGACCTTCAGCGTGCCTCTGGCGAAGAGCGCCAGGCGATGCAAGACTTCCTGGCCCGTGAAGACGCCTTTCAGCAGCATCTGCTCGTCACCTTGCGCGACGACCCATCCTATGCATCTTATGCGACACCTGAGATCGTGGCACGCAACCGACACCTGCTGAGTACCTGGGATGGGTTGTCGCTGGCCCTCTGCTTCGGCCTCCAGCCAGAGAAGTCATTCCTGCGTGTTCCTACGAGAAGTGGTGAAACAACCTTGACCGTGACGCGAGTAGGGGACGATCCCACATGCGGAATGGTCGCTCCCTGGCCATTTCACGAGGACACCGTCACGCTGCGCTGTGAAGGGCGGCGTCTGCCCGAAACCTTTCCTGATGAGGAGGCGATGCGAACGGCTCTCGCCCATGCTCCGTGGGTCACCATCACTCTGCAGTTGGTGAAACCTTGACAATCAAAAGAATGAGCACAAAGAAGATCTGCTTTGCCTGTAACGAAGATGGGTTCGGACCATCCGCATTCGCTTACTACGTCGTGCGTGCCATCATTGAGACGTGGAGAGCCAGTCACGACAAAGACCGGTTGGAAATTTGGATCCTCAATGCAAGTGCGTATGCTTTTAACCAGGCCCTCTACGCGGGCTTTCCAGAAGTCCACTTAGCACGTGTGGATAGCCTGATTCGACTCGAAAAAGTGCACGGGGAAGTCTCGGTGAAGCGGACATTGGAGAGACTGTCTCAGTATGCTCAGTACAGAACAGCGTATAGCCCGGCTATTCAAGCATACCTCGAGGGCTGTCATCTAGCTGTAGATATTGGTGTACCTTTATTTGCACATAGCGCAAAGCGGGCTGGAGTGCCTGCACTGACCTTCTTTGATCATAGCTGGGCGGCGACTGTGCGAGGAATATGCTCAGAAGAGGTCAGGTATTACTACAATCCCTCTCCAACGCTGGAAGACCGAGTTGTGGCTCAGCAACTGGCAGCAGAGATCGAGAGCGACGAGGCATGTAGCAGAGAAGTCTTCTTGTTTGACCGCTACATGACGCCTCCAGAGTTCCGCCGCCACTGGGAAGGTCTGGGGTTTACGCCTCAGATTCTGCCAGGAGTTTTAGGGCAGCGGGAGGAGCCAGGTGCCGCTCGGAAGCGCTTAAATGAGTTATTCATCCAGTTGGATGAGCAACCCGTGCCTGCAGATCAGCCCCTGGTACTCATTTCTCCAGGAGGGACTCCTGTCTGGGATCGCCTGCTGGTGAAGATCATCAAGACCTATCTCACGCGGGAAACAGGGACCTATCTGCCAGTCCTCTCGCGACCCAACGTGAGTGATGAATACAAAGACAAGATGAGGAGGTCAGCACACATCCGTTGGTTTGATTTTCCTGCCGGTTCGACACAACAAGTCCTCCTCCCGGCGTTCGATGTGGTGGTTACCAGGGCTGGCGGCGGCACAGTCAACGACTGCCTGGCCAGTCAAACGCCTTTCGTCTGTGTAGAAGAGCCCCAATGGCAGGTCCAACTGATCGAACGCGAATGTAAGGCCCTGCACCTGATCCCTGATCTTCCGGAGACCTCGTGGCCGATCTTCCAGCAAGACCCGGCCTCATGCATTGACACCTTTGTGATGACTCCCAAACCAGTGCCAAATATCTCCGTTCCTGGAGGGGCAGAGAAGTATCTCGCCAATGTGATTGTGTCGAGTACATGAGACAGTTGGAGACTTGATCTTTATGGCAAGCTCTCCAAATTGTATTGTTGACTTGACTTTTGGGGAAACCAGTTATATATCTCTCGTAGTGCAATATTTTTATTACAAGGATGAGCAGAGCGCACAGCCTATCATCCTGTGTCTCATGCGCTCTCTCTTGGCCGTGAGAAACTTCTTCAGTAGTATGGCTAGCTAGGTGTGACTTATCCCCTCTCGCTTTTGTACCACGTTGATGCGATTTCGTAAACAATGAAGTTAAGTGTACGACGAGTGAAGATTAGTACGGAGGCAATACCAATGTTTCATCAATTGCTTTCGCCAGTGGCCAACAACCTCTTTCTCTCCTTCGTTGTGGGTTTGATACCCATTCTGGTCGTGCTTATTTTGCTTGGTGTGCTGAGACGGCCAGCCTGGCAAGCAGCCCTGGCCGGTCTGGTCGTTGGTTTCCTGATAGCGATCACGGTCTGGCAGATGCCGATTAGTCTGGCAGTGAGTTCCACGCTGAACGGCTTTGTCTTTGCACTGTTGCCAGTAATGTGGATCGTCTGGAACGCTATGTGGTTGTACAATGTCACCGTGCGCTCGGGTAAGTTCGATCTGTTCCGCCGCTGGATGATCTACAATGTACCGCCAGATAAGCGCATTCTGCTCTTACTGATTGCCTTTAGCTTTGGAGCCTTATTAGAGGGTGTGGCTGGCTTTGGCACGCCAGTGGCTATTTGCAGTGCCTTACTGGTCGCCCTTGGCTTCCCAGCGGTCGAAGCGGTCACCTTGACCTTAATGTTCAATACGACGCCAGTGGCCTTTGGGGCGTTGGGTGCCCCAGTGATCACGCTGGGAGCGGTGACCGGCTTACATCCGGCCACCCTTGGGGCCATGATTGGGCGGCAACTGCCCATCTTTGGGCTGATCCTGCCCTTCTATGCCCTCATCTTTTACACCGGGGTTCGCAGCTTACGCACCGCCTGGCCGGTGGCCTTAGTGGCCGGACTCTCCTTTGCCCTGACCCAGTTTACCGTTTCCAACTTCATCAATTATCAGCTCACCGACGTGCTCTCCGCCCTGATCTCGCTGGCCTGTATCATTCTGTTCGTGCAGTTCTGGAAGCCGCGTGATCTGGAGCAGTACCGTGCCAGCTTCACCTCGATATTGCCTGGGGTGGCCATGGGCGGCCATGATGAGGTCATCCCGCGCAACCCCATTGGCGAAGAGGATATCCCGGCCCCGGTGGAGGTGAACCCAGTCGAGCAGACGGCTAAGCCCAGTGTGGGGGAGGCGGTCCGTGCTTGGTTGCCCTGGGTGCTGATCGCCCTCGTCGTCATCATCTGGACGGTGGCTTCAGTAGCCTTGGTTGGGTCAAGCCCAATCAAGTGGCCAGGGCTGCACAATGCGATCTTCCTGACGTTGTACAAAAAGCCCTACGCCGCTATCTATAGCTTCCAGCCATTGGGCACGGGCACAGCGATTCTGCTGACCGTAATACTGACCGCCATCATTCTCAGACTCAGCCCAGCGTTGTTCTTGCAGGCGCTCGTCGATACCTGGAAGCAGTTGCGCTTTGCGATCCTGACGGTGGTGCTGATCATTGGCCTGGCCTACCTGTATAACTACTCGGGGATGGTCTACACGTTGGGTCTGGCGATCTCCTCTGTTGGGGCAATCTTCCCCTTCTTCTCGGTCTTCCTGGGCTGGATCGCCTGCTTCCTGAGTGGCAGTGATACCTCCAGCAATGCACTCTTTGGCAACCTGCAGGTGGTGGCAGCACGCCAACTCAAGCTCAGTCCGGTGCTCATGGCGGCGACCAACTCGTCCGGGGCGGTGATGGGCAAGATGGTCTCCCCCCAGAATGTGACCACCGGCGTCTCCACTACCGACTTAGTGGGCAAGGAGGGCTTGATCGTGCGCAGGACCATTGGCCATAGTCTCATCCTGGCATGCATACTCGGGGTGATCGTTATGGTGCAGCAGTACCTTATTCCCGGAATTATTCCACAGTGATCAAGCCGATGTCGCAAGGTGGAAGTACTGTATGACTTCCAGACAAGGCAGAGCGACGCAGTAGAGATCATGAAATGCAAAGGAGGTACTGATGCTTGAGCCAAGAATTGTCGCAGAGATGCGAGAGATTGTGGGCAACGATTACGTCTACGAAAAACACGCCCAGTTACGTACCTATGAGAGTGATGGGTTGACCAGCTACCGGGTCACGCCTGCGCTCGTCGTCCTTCCGGCGTCAACGGAACAAGTTCAGGCGGTGTTGCGCGTCTGCCATCAAGAGCATCTCCCCTTTGTGCCGCGTGGGTCGGGCACAGGGCTCTCGGGTGGTGCACTGCCGGTGGAGGGTGGGGTGCTGATCTCGGTCGCACGTATGAAGCAGATTCTCGCTGTAGATCTCCTCAACCAGCGGGTGGTCGTGCAACCTGGAGTGATCAACACGTGGGTGACACAGCGGGTCGCACCTCACGGCTACTTTTATGCGCCTGATCCCTCGAGCCAACCGGTCTGCACCATCGGCGGCAACGTCGGAGAGAACTCAGGCGGTGCCCACTGTCTGAAATACGGCTTCACCGTCAACCACGTCCTGGCCGTGAAGCTGGTGTTACCCAATGGTGAGCTGATCGAGGCGGGCAGTCCCACTCTCGATCCCCCTGGCTATGATTTGCCAGGCATCATCGTCGGTTCCGAGGGAACGCTCGGCATCGTGACCGAGATCACCCTGCGCATTGTCCGCAAGGCGGAAGTAGTGCAGACGGTGCTGGTTGCCTTCGAGCATACCGATGCCGCGGGAGAGGCCGTCTCGGGGATCATTGCCGCCGGGATCGTGCCAGCAGCGGTCGAAATGATGGATCAGTTAGCGACCATCGCGTGCGAGGCCGCGGTCCATGCTGGCTATCCTTTAGAGGCAGGGGCTCTCCTGCTGGTCGAACTGGATGGACCACGTGCTGAGGTGGCTAAGCAACTGGAGCAGGTCGAGACCATCTGCCGACGAGCGGGAGCAACCGAGTATCGCCTGGCTCGCACCGAAGAGGAACGGCTCCTCATGTGGAAGGGGCGCAAGGCTGCCTTTGCAGCAATGGGACGCATCAGCCCCAACTATATTGTGCAAGATGGCGTGATCCCACGTACTGCTCTGCCCGAGGTACTGCGAGAGATCGCAGGCCTGAGCAATCGCTACGGGCTGCGCGTGGCCAACGTCTTCCACGCGGGCGATGGCAATCTGCACCCCCTGGTGCTCTACGATGAGCGCAACGAGGGCGCTGAGGAGCAGGCGGAAGAACTGGCAGGAGAGATTCTGCGGAGCTGTGTGGCTCACGGTGGGAGCATTACCGGCGAGCATGGGGTTGGTGTTGATAAGAAGATGTATATGCCGCTCATGTTCACGGAAGCTGACATGGCAACGCATCAGCTCATCCGCTGTGCCATGAATCCCGATAACCTGTGCAACCCCAACAAGGTCTACCCGACTCCCCGCCTCTGTGGCGAACTTCCAGGCCGCTACCGCCCGCATCCATTGGAGAAGGCAGGAGTGATTGAGCGATTCTAACCGGAGGGAAGGAAGCCATGAACGTATCTCTACAATCATTGCAGGCGGCGCTCGATCCCCTGGTCGGCGGGTCTGCGCGGGTGGCGGATGATGCCGATACCGTGGCCGGAGTGCGACCGCAGCTCGTGGTGGAACCAGGTAATGAGGAGCAGGTATCAGCTGTGCTCGCGTTTGCCAACCGGGAAGGGCTGAAGGTGCTAGTGCGTGGCGGCGGCACCCAGCTGGGCCTGGGATTTCCACCAACCGGTAGCGATATCCTGTTGAGCACAGCGAGGATGAATCAGCTCGTGGAGCACGCTCCACACGATATGACTGCAACGGTACAGGTGGGCATGCGCCTGGCCGATCTCCAGTCAGCCCTGGCTCATGCTCGCCAATGGCTCGCACTCGACCCTCTGCTTGGGCCGAGTGCGACCATCGGTGGCATCATTGCCACCACAGCCTCCGGTCCTCGGCGGCTGCGCTATGGGGGAGTACGTGACCAGATCATCGGCGTCCGTGTTGTTCTCCCCGATGGCACGATTGCTAAGGGGGGCGGCAAGGTGGTCAAGAATGTCGCTGGTTACGACCTCCACAGGCTGTTTACGGGCTCACTTGGTACATTAGGAGTGATCGTGGCGGCCAACTTCCGGCTGTATCCACTTCCTGCCGCTTCACGCACCGTCGAGCTGACTGCGCCAGAGCTAGCCCCACTATGCGACCTGGCGCTGCGTGTGAACGGCTCGACGCTGATGCCAACGATATTGGATATTTTGAGTCCGACGACGCAAGATGGCATATACAGACTGATCGCCCGGTTCGAGATGGAAGAGGAGGCGGCAGATGACCAGGCAGCCGAACTGGTTGAGATGGCCGGTAGTTTGGGCAGAGGCGCACAGACGATTGCTAGCGAGGCAGAAGCACAGCTCTGGTCCCAGGTGGACACGCATGTCGCCGCTCCGAGCAGCTCGGAGACGCCGCTCGCTTTGAAAGCGAGTGTGTTGCTGACCGAAGTGGGGCACTGGTTAGCAAGCTTACAGGAGACAATACGACAAGCGAAACTGAGTGCCAGGTGGCGAGCACATGCCGGTCATGGCCTCATCTTCGTGCGCCTCTTTGGAGATGACGCCGCGCTGGTCACAGCGCTAGAGGCATTGCGTCAGGTCGCCACTCGTCGCCAGGGGAGCCTGGTCGTGCTGGAGGCTCCACCGCCACTGCTGCGGCAAGTGGATGTCTGGGGAACGAGCCCTGCCCTGGAAGTGATGCGTCGCTTGAAGGCACGCTTCGATCCGCACACGACCTTGAATCCCGGGCGCTTTATAGGAGGGATCTAGCCGCTTCAACTGACCATGCACATAATGCATCTAGTACGAGAAAGGAGAGCAGCGTTTCCTCCCTCAGACGAAGGGCAGGAATTGCTGCACCGAAGAGCGATGAGTACTCCATACATGCAACCTGGAAACAAGGAAGTTCCCGAGCCTGGTCCACACGGCCTTTCCTTGGAGGAGAAGCAGCGGGATGATGCAATCATTTCAAAGCATTCGCGGTACATTGCAGCCTTTGATGCGCATCATCCACCTGATCCAGCGCTCATTGCCGACTGCGTCCATTGTGGTTTCTGCCTCGTAACCTGCCCGACCTACCTCCTGTGGAACGAGGAGATGGACTCTCCTCGCGGTCGCATCTACCTGATGAAGATGGCTTCAGAGGGGCAGATTGAGTTGGACGAGACGTTCACTCGCCATATCGATCAATGCCTGGGCTGCATGGCCTGTGTGACGGCCTGCCCCTCGGGCGTGCAATATAATAAACTGATCGAGGCAACACGGCCCCAGATCGAGCGTCACTCCCATCGCTCCCTGTCTGACCGCCTGTTCCGATCGATGCTCTTTGCCCTCTTCCCTCATCCTGAGCGGCTGCGTGCTCTGATGCCGTTGCTCTGGCTATACCAGAAGAGCGGGCTCAGCCGATTGCTGCAATCCCCGGCGGTATCTCGACTCCTACCAGAGCGAGCGCTGAGCATGGAATCGGTCATGCCTCCCGTGCGTCTAGGATCGCTCCTCTCTCGGCCTGCTGTCTTCACACGGGCGAAGACGCCCCGACGACGAAGGGTGGGACTGCTAGCGGGCTGCGTGCAGCGCGTGTTCTTTGATCCCGTCAATGAGGCCACGATCCGCGTCCTTGCAGCCGAGGGGTGTGACGTCGTGGTTCCCCCTACACAAGGATGTTGCGGAGCACTGCACGTGCATGCTGGACGCGAGGACGAGGGGCTGAACTACGCACGGCGCTTGATCGACACATTTGAGGCCTGGGCGGTGGAGACAGTGGTCGTCAATGCTGCCGGCTGTGGTTCTACGCTCAAAGAGTACGGATACCTGCTGCGCGATGATCCAGAGTATGCAGAGCGTGCACAGGCGTTCTCAGCCTCTGTGCGAGACATCTCGGAACTGCTGGCGGAATTGGAGCCGGTGGCACCCCGCCACCCCATTCCGCTCCGAGTAGCCTATCATGACGCCTGCCACCTGGCTCACGCGCAGGGCGTCCGTCGTCAGCCGCGTGAGGTGCTGCGTGCCATTCCAGGCATTGAGGTGGTAGATATTCCCGAAGCCGAGATTTGTTGTGGGAGCGCAGGTATTTACAACCTGGTCCAGCCAGAGCCTGCCACCCAGCTTGGGGACCGCAAGGTGCGCAATATCTTGAGTACGCAGCCGGATGTGATTGCGACTGCCAACCCTGGCTGCCTCCTGCAAATCCGTGCAGCACTCCAGCGTGCGGATGCGCCTATTGCGACCCTTCATCCAGTCGAACTGGTGGATGCCTCGATTCGAGGGGTGATGCCGGCTGGAGTGGCTCGAACGAGCAAGCCAGTACCTCCTGCGGTGGATCATGGCCACGTCAAGGCTCCATACATCCCTGGCTGGCTGAAGGGAGCAAAAAAATGAACTAAGTACAGCTTAGAATTCACTGCACACAGGAAGGAAGCGTATGCTACAGTTCGATGTGAATATTTCGATTCTCTTGAAGGAAGTGTCATTCGTAGAGCGGTTTGAACGTGCCGCCAGTCTTGGCTTTGGAGCTGTTGAGTTCTGGTGGCCCGGGGACGAAAACCTCGCTGCTGTCGCCGAGCAGGTGCAGACGACAGGACTCAAGGTGGCCCTGATGAATTTTAACGCGGGCAATATGGCTGGTGGAGAGCGAGGCTTTCTCAATGACCCCGGTCGACAGCAGTGGTTCCGCGACCACGTTCCGCGTGCTCTTGACTTTGCCGCCAAGATAGGATGCCTCCAGCTCAATGCCCTGGTTGGGAACACGATCCCTGGAGAGAGTCGCGAGGCACAACTAGACCTGGTGCGTGAAAACCTGGCCTGGGCTGCTGATCGCGCTGCTGAGGCAGGTCTTGGTGTGGTCGTCGAATCCTTGAACACCTTCGAAAATCCGCGCTACCTGCTCACAAACACCCGCGAGACGCTGCAACTGCTTGACGAAGTCAACCGTCCAAATCTCAAGTACCAGTATGATATGTACCATATGCAGCGTATGGAAGGAAATCTCATCGATACCTTGCGGAAGGACATCGGGAAGATGGGGCACATCCAGGTCGCAGACTCTCCGGATCGTCACGAACCGGGCACAGGCGAAATTCATTATGCTCACGTCCTGACAGCTCTCGATACGCTAGGATACCGGGGCTCCGTCGGTCTGGAATACAACCCCCTTGGCCACTCGGAAGCAAGCTTTGCATGGTTGCCCCCAGACCGACGGAGACCAATCGCAGTGAGCGAACTGCGCCTGTAGGTCTTCCCTCTGCCTTTCGTGCAGAAGCGATGACAGGCCAGCGCAGGAAGTGAGAGCTGTACCAGGTCACTTTGAACACACAGGGTGGCCGCTGTCAGAGGAGGAGGGAAGCCATGCGTATACTACTGGCGCCACAGGCGCTGAAAGGAAGCTTGACCGCCGCCGAAACCGCGCTGGCCCTGGCCCAAGGAGTGCGAGCTGCGGCACCCGGCGCACAGGTGATCGAACTGCCGATCGCCGATGGTGGCGAAGGCACGGTAGAGGCAATGGTGGCCGCAACTGGCGGCACGATCATCCCAGTCTCGGTGACTGGGCCGCTTGGTGAGCCAGTTGCGGCATTCTTCGGCATCTTAGGTGAAGTGGATAGTGCTGAGAGGACCGCCGTGATCGAAATGGCGGCTGCCTCTGGGCTGCCGCTGGTGCCCCCAGAGCGGCGTGATCCACGAATCACGACTACCTGGGGGACAGGAGAATTGATCCGCAACGCGCTGGATCGCGGTTGCCGACGGCTCCTGATAGGGATCGGTGGGAGTGCTACCAATGATGGTGGGGCAGGCATGGCACAGGCGCTAGGAGCACACCTGCTGGACGAGCAGGGGCAAGAGTTGCCACCTGGTGGAGCCGCGCTGGCTCGGCTGGCTCGCATCGTAAGCGAGACGCTCGATCCGCGCCTGCGCGATACCGTGGTGCAAGTCGCCTGCGACGTGGATAATCCGTTGTGTGGTCCCAATGGCGCTTCCGCCATTTATGGTCCTCAGAAGGGAGCAACACCAGAGATGGTACGCGAGTTGGATGACGCACTGCGCCATTACGCGGCGATTATCAAGGGTGATCTCGGCGTGGATGTGCTCGACCTTCCTGGCGCAGGTGCTGCAGGCGGATTGGGAGCTGGCCTGGTGGCCTTTCTCAAAGCGGAACTCCTCCCCGGCTCCCGCATGGTGCTCGACGCGCTGCATTTTGACACCCATCTCGCGGCGGCGAATCTGGTCATGACCGCCGAGGGGCATCTGGACACCCAGACCTTGCGCGGCAAGAGCGTGGGGGCGGTGGCTGCCGCTGCCAAGACGCGAGGCATACCCGTCATCGTCGTGGTCGGCGGTGTGAGCAATGAGGAGCATGCGCTCTATGAGATGGGAATTGCGGCCATTGTACCGCTGCCCACCCACCCGATGACCCTGGATGAGGCGATGGCCTCAGCCGCGCCACTGGCGAGCCGCGCTGCCGAGCGGGCCCTACGCCTGGTGAGTATGGGCAGCCAACTCGCCCATGAGACAGAGGGCTTGACAAGCGGGTGAAGCTATAGCATATTCCGATGATGGGAAATATATATCTTGAGAATGAAAAAGAAAGGAAAGTGATGTCAACCACAATTGGCTTTATCGGCTTAGGGATTATGGGGAAGCCCATGGCGAGAAACTTGATGAAGGCAGGCTACAAGTTAGTGGTCTATAACCGCAGCCGGGCTCCTATGGGTGAGTTCGCTGCGGAGGGTGCAGTAACTGCGGACAGCCCAAAGGCGGTGGCCGAACAGAGCGAGATCGTCATCACCATGTTGCCGGACTCGCCCCAGGTCCGGGAAGTGATGACCGGCGAGAATGGCGTGTTGGCGGGAGCCAAAGCTGGTACCTTGGTGATTGATATGAGCACGATCTCGTCGGGGGTCACTCAGGAGGTGGCCAAGGTGGCGCAGGAACATGGCGTGCGGATGCTGGATGCGCCTGTGAGTGGGGGCGATGTTGGTGCTCAGCAAGGCACGCTCTCCATCATGGTGGGTGGCAGTGCCGAGGATTTCGAGCAGGCCAGGCCGATCTTCCAGGTACTGGGCAAGACCGTCGTGCATGTGGGGGACATTGGCGCGGGACAGGTCGTCAAGGCGTGCAACCAGATTGTGGTGGCATTGACGATTGAGGCGGTCAGCGAAGCGCTCGTGCTTGGTTCCAAGGCTGGAGTAGACCCGGCGGTCATCCTCCAGGTTCTCTCAGGTGGCTTGGCAGCCAACCGTGTCATGGAAGTGCGCGGCCCCAACTTCTTAAAGCACAATTTCCAGCCGGGATTCAAAATCGCACTGCATCATAAAGATTTGGGCATCGCGCTCTCGGCAGGCCGAGAGTACGGTGTCGTGTTGCCTGTAACAGCCCTCGTTGACCAGATGCTGCAGACCTTGAGGCAGCGCGGGCAGGGCGATCAGGATCATTCAGCGATCCTCACCCTAATTGAGGACTGGGCGCAGTATCGAATCGGAGAGCCCAGGTAGCAGGCAGGTGGCTACCATTCAAAAGGAGAGAGAACATGCCTAAAATGAACCCAATGGATGCAGTAGTCAAGGTCCTCGAGGATGAGGGAGTCGATTATGTCTTCGGCGTACCTGGAGCAGCCATCTTGCCCCTCTATCAGGCACTGAGCAAGTCAGAACGCATCAAAAACATCTCAGTTCGGCACGAGGAGGGAGGCACACACGCAGCGGACGGCTACGCACGTGCGACCGGTAAGGTCGGGATCAGCATTGGGACATCCGGCCCGGCCGGGACCAATATGATTACAGGACTCTATACCTGCCTGGCCGACTCCATTCCCATCATCTGTATTACTGGCCAGGCCCCGACACTTGTCCTGCATCGGGAGGCGTTCCAGGCGGTAGAGATCGCCGAGATTGCCCGCCCCGTCACCAAGTGGAGTGTGCAGGTCAAAGAGACCGCGCAGTTGCCCTCGGTCTTCCGGGAAGCCTTCCGCATTGCGCGCTCGGGTCGGCCTGGACCGGTGCTCATTGACTTGCCTCTCAATGTTCAGAAAGGGCCGGATATCGAGTACGATCCCGATCTTGATAGCTCGCTGCCAGTGGAGAAGCCGGGTCCAAACCTGCAAGCCATCCGCCGAGCGATGGAGATGATCATGGACGCCGAGCGGCCCATGCTGATGCCAGGTGGGGGAGTCATCATCGCTGACGCCTCCGATGACTTGATGGCCCTTGCCGAGTATTTGCAGATTCCGGTGACGCCCACGCTGATGGGCAAGGGGGCCATCCCCGAGGACCATGTGCTGTACGCGGGCGTCGTGGGCATTCAAACCAACCAGCGCTACGCCAACCAACTCTTCCTGGAGAGTGACCTGATTGTGGCAATCGGCGCTCGCTTTGCCGACCGGCACACTGGTGATCTCTCGGTCTACCGCGGCAACCGCAAGTTTATCCATATCGACATCTCGCCCTTCCAGATCGGGCGGGTCTTCCCCCCGGACCTGGGCATTGTCTCGGACGCCAAGCTGGCACTTCAGGCGCTCAGACAGGTGGCAGGGGAGTTCACCTCAGCACATCAGCCGGGGGAGTGGGTGGAACACGTGCGGCAGCTGCGCTACACGCTCTGGCGCAAGATGGACTTCGACAATGTCCCGATCAAGCCGCAACGAGTGTATCAGGAGATGAACGAGGTCTTCGGGCGGGACACACTTATCGTCACGGCCATTGGGCTCTATCAAATCTGGAGCGGGCAATTCCAGCGGGTCTACAATCCACGCCACTACTTCTGTTGTGGACAGGCGGGTCCGCTTGGGTGGGAGGTACCGGCCTGCATTGGCATAAAGCTGGCCCGGCCCGAGAAGCTGGTGGCAGGCGTGGTGGGAGACTACTCCTTCGAGTTCCTGATGGAGGAGGTTGCGGTTGCCGTCCAGTATAAGGTGCCCTTCATACTCGTCATGGTGAACAACGGCTACATGGGCCTGATTCGCCAATCTGAGCTGCCCTATGGCATGAACTTTGCGGTGGATCTCTTCTATACCGGACCGAGCAGCGAGACCTATGGCATGGATCACGTGGCGGTCATGGAAGCGATGGGGGCGGCCGGTCGCCGCGTGACGCGGCCCGAGGAGATTAAGCCTGCCCTGGAGTGGGCCATCCGGGTCAGTGGAGAGCGGCAGGTCCCCGTCTTGGTGGAGGTCATGGTGGAGCGAGAGACGAATGCCGCGATGGGGACCGCGATCAACAACATCATCGAGTTCGAAGAGCTAGCGGAGGGTGGCAAGTTGCCCGCTCACCATCAGATTGCCGCCGCGATCCCGGTGACGGACTAGCCCCTGCCACATGAGGACCGCCTCAGCACCATGAGGACCGCCACAGCACCATGAGGACCGCCACAGCACCATGAGGACCGCAAGGGTCATCACTACTCTACTCCGGCTTCGCAGGCCGAAGCATGCGTGTATAATAGTGATGACCGCCCCTGCCACATGAGGACCGCCTCAGCACCATGAGGACCGCAAGGGTCATCACTACTCTACTCCGGCTTCGCAGGCCGAAGCATGCGTGTAGAGTAGTGATGACCCTTGCGGTCCTCATGCCCAGCGCAAAAATAGACCCTGTTGGCGAATGGTATTACGGGCAGAAGAAGAGCATGTACTATCGGTTTTCTTCTGCTTTGCACCTTCTAACCGATGGTTTTCCGGTCATTTGGAACGAAAAACGACCCTGAATTGCCCGTAATACCATTCGCCAACAGGATCAAAATATGACTCTCACCCAGGGAGAACTGACCGCTATTATGTGCCGGAAGGCATGTGTGGCCTTTGTGAACTCCGTTTTTTCCTTATTTCTGCTGTGGAGTCAGAACTGCTCTGAAACGCACTTGATTGGACATCATGCGATTATACGCTTCGTTGGCACGTTCCAGGGGAAAAGTTTCGATCAAGGGAAGAACGTGACGAAGGGTGCTAAAATTCAACGTGTCTTCTGAATCCACCGCGGTGCCAGATGCCCATCCCTGAATAGAGCGAGTGCCTCCAATGAGTGAAGCCAGGTAGAGCTCTGTCGAATCAGGGGGCGCCGCTACGACGAGCAGTTGACCGTTTATCCCTATCCCTCCGATGAGCGAAGCAATCGCCCTGCCACTTGGCGCCGTGGTCAGCACGACACGCGCTCCTCCCAGGCGCAAGAGTTCCTGGGCCGGATCGGTGGCTTCGGTATCGATATACTCATCCGCGCCCAACTCACGGGCCAGGCGCTCCTTGTCTTTGCCACGCGAGACGGCGACTGTCCTGAAACCAAAGCGGTTAGCGAACTGGATGCCAAGGTGACCAAGGCCACCCAGACCTTGCACCGCCACGAGATCCCCCGGTTTCGCAACACTATGGCGCAGGGCATTGAAGGTGGTGATACCGGCACAAAGGAGCGGTGCCCCTTCAGCCGCTTTGAGCTGGTCTGGCACGAGGGCCAGCGCCTCTTGCGGAGCCACCATGTACTCAGCGTACCCGCCATCGTAGGAAATTCCGGTGATCTTAGCGTTCTCGCAGTTGATAAAATCCCCCCGGCGACAGGCACGACAAACAAAGCAGTGCCCTCCATGCCAGCCTACGCCCACACGCTGTCCGGCGCTCCAGGGGCGTACGCCTTTGCCGACCGCGTCAATCACCCCGATCACTTCATGACCGGGAATACGAGGATAGGTGATGGGGTAAACCCCACCTTCCTTCACGGCGCTATCACTGTGGCAGACACCGCAAGCTTCCACTTTGATGCGCACCTGGCCCTCTTGAGGCTCAGGAAGAGGTCGCTCGACCAGTTCAAACGCACCACCCGCATGAGGCACCTGCACCGCTTTCATCGTAGACATATTTCTACTCCCTTTTCTAGGGGCGCTCTCAATAGAACCAAAAACGACGGGGTCATCCTTCATACAAAAGATGAGAAGATTCTCCCCATGATTATATCAGGATTCTAAGAGTTGCATTTGTGGTTCCTCATTTGCCCCATTTGCACCACATTGACAAGCTCATTTATTCATCTGTATACTGCATATGCATTGATAATCAGGATATACCTCTACGTCTTGCTATTCGTATGTAGGTAGGGAAAACTCAGGCATAAGTGCTGCCATGGTTAGTAGAGAAACTTACCAATGACTACCACGCAAAGAGATAGTGTTTACGTATTTTTCGCCTACGCTCGCAGAGATAGATCACTTAGAGATAAACTTGAAGACCACCTGAGCAATCTCAAATATCGTGGACTTATCACTACATGGCATGATACGGAAATTAGAGCTGGTGAAGAGTGGTTGCGACAAGTAGAGATTTACCTCAACAGTGCTCGTATCATCCTGCTATTGATTAGCTCAGATTTTATGGCTTCAGAATATTGCTACAGCATCGAAATGAAGCGAGCGATGGGCCGCCATGAACGAGGAGAGGCGCGTGTCATTCCCATTATGCTGCGCCCGGTACTCTTCAGAGATGAGCCATTTACTCGGCTGAGAATGTTACCAACAAATGGCAAACCAATTGTTAGTTGGCGGAACCGAGATAGTGCCTTCGTAGATGTTGCGTTAGGCATTGAAGGCGTAGTGCAAGAATTTACAGCCTCTACGAAAATCACGCCATCCGCTTCGTCTAGCATGCACAAGACCACTTGTCCTTACTGTGGAACCGAGGTGCGGCCCGAAAGTAAGTTTTGCGCGAATTGTGGCAATCGCCTGCTTCCTGCAACTCCTTCATCTCCGCAGACTCCACCTGCCGTGGGTAGTAGCCCTCTCGTTCTGGATCGAGAAGGATGGGGGCAACCTTTCCAGGGTTCAAATTCTGCACCATCCCCTTCCGGTGCCCCATGGTCCGCTGATCCAAGTGCCATGACGATTGCCAGCAACAATAAGGAACCACCGACTGTCATGCCGTCTTCTACTGCTCAGGCTACTAGGGAACATCCGGCTCGCTTTGTCCTACAAGCTGAGAATGGTGATGTCTTAGCTCAATATCTACTGGAAAAACCTGAAATATCTATTGGTCGCGCTCCCAATAACGACATCTTGCTCTCAAAGGACAGACAGACCTCGCGCCGTCATGCCACGGTCCGCCAAGAAATTGGCTCCTACGTCCTCTATGACGAGGGCAGTGCCAATGGAACGTTTGTCAATGGTCAACAACTTAAACAAAGGACTCCCCGCGTTCTTCAAGAGGGCGATCATATCGGCATCGGCGAACACGAACTGGTTTTCTATGGCCCCAGTTCTACTACGTCTCATGAAAACGAAGACCTGACTGACCTGCCTACTATGGCGGTACCACATATCCCATCGGAGACGACTTATCGCACACGTGAAGATGAAGAATTGCTGGAAGCAGAACGTGTGCGACAATATTATGAAAAAGCTCTAGCTGCATATGAGCAAGCACTTCGCCTTAACTTCACAGATGCCGATGCTTACAAAGGAAAAGGTAAGGCACTCTACGAGCTTGGACGCTATAATGAGGCTCTGCAAGCCTTTGAGAGGGCTATTTCCCTTGATCCTAAACCTGTTACTTACGTGAGAAAGGGTGACGTTCTCTATAAACTCGGACGCTATAACGACTCGTTGATTGCTTATCAACAAGCTCTTCGACTCGACTCTACCTTTGCCGTTGCCTACAACAACATGGGGAACACTCTAGAGCAGATTGGTAGAAGACTAGAAGCTCAGCAAGCATATGAGACAGCTAAGGAGCTTGGCTACAATGAATAACCTGACAGAGGATGTGAAACTACGGGTTTGTTACCACATTGACAAGCTCATGTATTCATCTGTATACTGCATGTGCATTTGACTTGTATCAAAGTTAAAGCAGCAAAATAACTTGAACCGAGCAGATTCGTCGGAAGAAAGCGGTGACATGATGATTGAGCCGATCTCTTTAGCTATTGTGACTACATATATTGCCCATAATGCCCCTTCCTGGTTGGATACTATACGCGGTACACTGCTTGATAAGGGAAAAGAAGTTGCTCTTGAGAAGGGCAAGGACTTTGCTGTCGAGAAGGGGACGAAGTATGTTCGGGACTTCTTCCACCTGGATGAAAAAGAACAGGTTCGTCACCTGCAATTAGCTTTGAAAAATGCAGTGGAACGAGGGATAACGCGCTTTCATACATTTGAAGAGCGAGACCAGTACCGCAAAATTCTCGAAATTTTATTTGAGCCAGGTTCACATAGCGACACGCTACGACATGAAGCCATGCGGCTCCTGACTCTCTCGGAAACGCCGAACTTTGCTGAGCTAAATGAAGCGTACAATCGCTCACTACGCACACGCTCACTATCCCAGCCAACACTCCCCACTGAATTAGATGCAGCACCATATCTAGCCAGCTTTTTCGATGCGCTCATAGCAGAACTATATGCCGATCCTTTCTTCAAACAGCAAATGAGTGATGTCCTGAAAGTACGTGCAGCCAGAGCTACGATGAACATGGAGCGTTCTGTGACAGAAATGCTTGCCACACTTCGCCAAATCAGCAAGACGCTGGAAGATGAGTATACGGTGGAGCAATTTGAACAGGACGTCCAGGTATACACGGCTCACATGGAGAGATCACTCCGCTATCTCAAATTGGTGGGCGTTGTGCCTAAAGATCGAGGTGAGAAGAACCCCGACCCTGAGCTGCGTGGTATCTTTGTGCCACTACGTATTGCCCTGCAAGAACAAAAGCTTCCTAAAGAGGAGAAACAGGATTCTATTACAGCTTCGCTTGAACACTTCCCCTATTTGGTCCTACTTGGTGGCCCAGGCTCCGGCAAATCAACGGCCGTACGCTATCTAGCCTGGAGTCACATGGCAGCAAACCAGTCTAACGCTTCAAAAGTGAGTATTCCTCTTCTGGCAGGTAACCCTCTACCACTACGTATTGAGCTACGTCGTCTGACGGAAGACCGTAGACACCATCCAGAATACAACTTTCTCTCGTATGCTACAGAGGTTTTGTTGGGACGAGAAGGTGTCGAAATACATCCTCAGATGTTCAAAGAGTTGCTAGAGCGTCGCCATATGCTTCTGCTCTTCGATGGACTGGACGAGGTGGCTACACTGGATGAGCGCAAGCAATTGACAGAAGAGATAGAACATTTTGCGCTCTGCTACCCCGGCAATCGTATTATTGTCACCTCGCGTCCAGTAGGCTATGAGCTTGCGCGTTTATCTTCTCAATGGTTTACCCATGCTGAAGTACAAGCGTTTAACGATGAACAGATCCGGCAGTTTTTAGAAAACTGGTATACGCATGTGTTGCGCTTATTTCCTCTTCCTTACCAGGATCGAGAAGAGCTAGAAACACTTTTCAAGACGTTGCAAGAGAATGAGCGGCTGCACAAATTAGCTGAAAATCCGCTCCTTTTAACCGTGATTACAGCACTGCATCGTTATGAGCGGCTGCCTGATAGAAGAATACTGGTTTATGATCGCTGTGCCGACCTTTTGTTAGAAACATGGGCCAAACTCAAGGGTACCAATGTGCGATGGAAAGATATGAAAATGGGCAAAGAGGATCAATATGCTTGCGTTGCCCATCTTGGTTTTGTTTTACACGAACGTTCGCAAGAGCAGAAAAGTGACGATGTGCCGACAAGATTTATGTTACGTGAGATAGAGCATTTTCTAGAGAATTTGATTACTGAGAAGGCAGAGCGACGTGCTGAGGCGAAACGTTTTCTCGACCTTATTAGAGAAGAAGCAGGGTTGATTGCTGAGAGAGGAGCCGATGAAAGCAGTGAACTACTTTATGGTTTTGTACATCGCACCTTTCAGGAATATTTTGCGGCTGCAGATGTTTATGAGAGATATCAACAAGAGGAAGACCCAGAGATTGTTAGCGAGTTTCTAAAAGGGCATTTGCACGATCCTCATTGGCAAGAGGTGATTTTATTATTGCTTGGAAAGCTCAAGCGCAAGCCAGTAACGGCTCAATTGTGTCAAGTTCTTGAGGGTAAAATCAAGAGTCGTCGCAGTAAATATACCGACATAGTGCAACAAGACCTGTTTTTTGTAAGTTCTTGTTTGACGGAGGAAATAATTGTAGAAAATGATCTGGCAAGGGATGTTGTTTTACGCTTAGGTGATTTGGTTAAAAGCTCGCCCTTCCCTTCACAGAGTAAAGAAGCAATGGAAGTACTTGGCCAGCTAATGCAGACACGGCAATATGCTGATACAGGACGAGAAGAACTGAGAACTCTTGTTGCTCAAGAAGTAATATCAGATATTCCTAGAAGAATACGAGCTGCCCGAACCCTCTATTCAATTAGCTTTCCTAAGTCTCCGGAGCAACAGCAAGCCATACAGGCACTCCTCAATTTGGCGAAACGAACTGACATTTCCTTTGAACTATCTTTACTAGCAGCTCGAACTCTTTATGAACATAGCCATCCCCAATCACAGGAGTTGCTACAGGCCGCTCAGCTAATCCTAGATCTAGCACAACGCCCCAATATTTCGATTGAACAGTCTGTATTAGCTGCTGAGATTCTTTATTGGAATAGCCCTGATAAATCGGAAGAGCAACAACAAGTTATAAAATTACTTTTAAGTATGACACAATACTCTAATATTTCCATTGAACAAGCTATGCAAATCGCCAGAATTCTTTATGAGTCTAGCTCCAGGGACTCAGAAGAACGAAGGCAGGCAAACAACTTACTTGGGCGTCTTATACAGAACTCCGATCTTTCTTTCGAACAGATAATGCAAGCTGCTGAAGCCATTTATGAGAAACGCATTTTTTACCAAGAGGGGTATAGACAAGCGACACAAATGCTTTTACATCTAGCAAGGAGAGCTGATGTTTCCTTTGAACAAGCTGTGCTGGCTTCCCAGACCATCTACAAGTACAGTTCGAATGGGTCAGAAGAACTACGGCAAGCCGCTCAGCTACTTTTACATCTAGCACGACAATCCAACCTCTCCTTTGAACAGAACTTGCTAATAACTCAGGCCACCTATCTCATTTTTCCTACACAGTCAGAGAAAAGAGGTCAAATTACTCGATTGTTTTTGGATCTGATAGAGCAAGTTGATCCGCCCATTGAGCAGACCTTACGAGCAGCTAATATTCTCTTTCAATACAGCCCTGATGGCTCAGAGGGGCGATTTATTGCAGCCAAAATGCTTTTGAACCTGCTTCATCAGCCAAATTTCTCCATCGAACAAATCTTGCAAGCTGTTCAAATGCTTCATAGATACAGCCCAAAGGCGCTAGGGGAGAAGCAAGCTCTCCAGATCCTTCAGCAACTGATGCAGAGGCACGCTCTCTCATTCGAGCAAGAGTTACAAATAGCTGAATTTCTATATCAGAATAGTTCAGTCGCATCAGAAGAAGAGCAACAGACCATCAAACGACTTTGGCAATTGGCGCAAAAACAAAACATTAGTGCTGATCAACGGCTACAAATTGCTAAAGTACCTTTAACAGTGAAGAAAGCTAACTATCAAGAGAGAGTACAAGCAGTACGAATGATACTTTCCTTAATTGAAGGAGAGACAGCAAGACAGTACCTTGAAAAATATTGGCAATCAGTTGATGCCAAACTTAAGCCAGAACCATTAAATATTCTCTACATTGCCGAACTGACCTATCAAGAATTACTGCCAGCAGAGGCTCGTGATGAGATGTACCAAATACTACGAAATATGGTTCCCCAATTCGATAAAATTGACGCTCCCAATGAGTAAGCCTGCACAATCTTTGTCGGGTCAGGTTTGGAATTTGATGATGTTGGTGGATA
>WNGL01001260.1_pt1 | contig 58183 bp, 90 predicted proteins | sample 5400591 | NCBI WGS metagenome assembly WNGL01 (sample SAMN13153377, study PRJNA577476) | soil metagenome | isolation source: 80 cm soil or saprolite under Garry oak tree replicate 1 | place: USA:California | collected 2016-06-15 | reverse complement strand
AACGCCCAAAGTCCTGTATTGATCTTGGTAACTGCATCCACCGACTGTAGCCTACGTGCTCTAGGCTTATCCCAACCATTCATGTGTATGCCCCCATCTACTATGTTCTTCTGTACCGTGTTGAATATGTGGTAAAGATCATGCTTGTCTCTATCTTGGTGATACCTGGGGATAAGCAGTGTATAGGGGTTTATCTTGTTGGTTTGTACTGGCTTACCATCTATCACTGTTAGCTTGCTTCCCCATCTAGCAGTAGAGGCAAATTGAGCAATGGAATATTCTTGCTCGGGGGACAGCATCACTTGTTTCCACTGCTGGTACTGCTCTAACTTCTCCTGTGCTGTATTAGCTGCCCAAAGCATGAATACTAGTATGCCAGCCACCAAATCGTCTTGACCACGGTGTATAGCAGTCAGTGTATCAGAGAAGTCACCAGCTATAAGGCCGTTAGAGCAGATTGTTCTGAATATACCCGCCATGACCTGTGCTTTAGATGCTCTGTCGTGTGAGCCAACGTATATAAGCTCAGGAACGTCGGGGTATGACCTCCCCAAGAACTCGGTTTTTCTGAAGCGTAGTGCGTGCTTGGTGAATGCCTCCTTGCCCGCTATACGTGATGGTGACTGCATAGCTAAAGTGATAGCGTATCCACTATCTCTCATGGCTGTCATGATCTTGGTAGTAGGTACAAAGTTATAGCTATCAGAGACTTGATGCCAGGGGGTAGCTGCAAACGCTGACGGTACAGCGTACTTGATCTGTGCTTCACTGAGTCCATAAGTAGACTCAACCATTTTGTTGTATGCCATGGTGTTATCCCTTCCTTTGTGTTGAGTACCATATGACTATAGTTAACATTCCAAATGGAGCAAGCATCACTACAGCTATAGTCCACAATAGTAACGCTTGCACTATCATCCGCCATAACGGTAACAGCAGGTGAATAGTCATGATTGTGTTTCCCTTAGTGTCTCTTCTAGCCTGGCGTGTAGTCGGCCATCCTCATCCTCTTCTACCGTTGCGTGGTCCAAGTAGACGTTTCCCCTACCAATAATCAGTTTAAGCTCATCAATAGTTAGAGTTACATCTACGGTTTTGTGTGCTGCTTGTTGGCTTTCCCAATACTCAACAGTGTTCATTGTTTTACCTTTCCAGCATGACTCGCTGTGTGTAGTTGTGCTTTCCACTATTCCAGGCATACATAGTTACCTTATCTGATCGCTTGTTTGTAGTTATGTAGCACTCCATAAGCCCTCTAGATATGAGCTTTATTGTTGTGCTCTGCCTGTTCTTTCTCTATTCTTGTTGTCCAAACCTTTTTAGACTGGCAGGTGTGAGGTAACAAGGCTGATCTCCACCCACCCATTCAATAATCTCATCAATATCACTAGCTTCTTGTGGGCCTTCACTGCCAGGGAATAGAGTTAGGCGACCAAATTCCATCCAATAGATAGACCAGCCCTTACTATTAGCTGACTCTCTACAGGATACTCCCGCTTCTAGCAAGGCCTTGGTACTGGTAAAGCGGGTGTACCTGGTTATGTTGTGGTCATAAGTTAGTTGCTCAAGTACATTATTCATTTGCCCATCTCTTCTGTAGTTCTTTTACGATAGCCAGGAATAAGGCCATCTCGTTCTCAGTATAGGCTACATCTGGTTTAAATTGAGTTAGTATTGATACTAGTAGGTGTGTGCTTTGCTTGCTAACGTCTATGGTTATGTTATGTGTCATCGGTTTATTCTTTCACTACTATAAACTAATAAGAGTAAATAGTTGTGGCTGTCTGACGTTGGGACATTTAATCGTACCGTCGAATAGGCTTGACTGTCTTAGCTTGTAAGTTTTTCATTGTAGTATTTCCTTTATTGCTTGTAAGTCCTCTTCATTAATTGAACGGTATAACCACGCACTACCATAATGGTAACCACACGTAGAACATGGGGTATTGTTTCTTCCGTCTCCTTGACGTTGATGTTCACATCTGACACTCATATTGTTAAGGTGGTTGCGTTTCCATAGCCCAAGTATTTTCTTGTATAAGTTAGGGCTGTTAATTTGTGTGCCAAACTCTTTCCATATGGTATCTAAGCATTGCCCGCTCATATAAGTGCCGTTATGGTTTGCAAACCACATGTCGGCACTAACAGTAAAAACAGGCCTATCCTCGTCTGTAAGTTTTATCTCGACAGTTACCTCATTTACTCTATTTATACCACTGTATGCTACTTTACCAAACGATAATGTCTTTTTCATACGTCTATATCCTCTTATCTACAGCTAATACCGGCATGACTCGTTATACCTTGCCCCCTATGGTTAAGCCACAACATAGCGGCAGTTATAGTGGGTAGGTATCCAGGATGTAACGCTTTACACTCAGCTATTAACTTATCTTCTACTTGTTGGTAGTAAGCATTGCCTTTTGACTTGCTACTTAGTTGCTTTTGATCTATACCTATTCTGTTACAGTGTATACAGTCTATAGTCATGAGCTTACAATCTGTTGGGGTATAGATGAACAAGGCCCAACTTATCAACTTGTCCCCCATACCCTTGATAAGCTCTATCATATATCGTCTCCATACACGTTGTTCTGTTAGCGTGGTGCCATAGTCTAATGATATCAAACCATTAAACCAGGCATTATCTATAGCGTATAGTGTGTCAATGTGACTTTGCATTAAGCCCCAGGCTTTCTTATTGCTACCGTCTTGTCTTGTGGCTTGACTCAACTCTAGTGCTAAGGTTAAGCGGTCTGGTAGTCTCAGTGTGCGATACTTATGTAACACTAATGCATATCCAGCATTGCTTATAAGTTGAGTTCTACTAGAAAGTGCGCTATTTCTTAGAGCAGACAACATATCCGGCTCGTGTTCGCCATAAGCCAAAAGCATCATAGCTCTTTCGGTGTCATTTATACACACTAGTTGTTTAGACTTCATGGCAACTCCATTATAGCATTTCTTAGTGATCGTCTTTTACCAGGGGATAATTCGTTAAGTACGTCTTTTTGTTTCCAGTCCACAGGCATTTCTAATAAGGCAGTGATAGCTTTACGTGCGTCGGTTTTTGTGTTACGGTTAAGAATGAGCAGGCCGCTAGGTACATGAGTTACAGAGAAGTAAGTATCTAATGGCGTGTCACTAAAGTAAGTGATATACCCATGATATGCTAGTCCGGTATTCTCTGCTATCATGGCGGATACTTCCATATCGCCTGTTTTTGTTGCTATGTTGATTGTTCCCTTTGTGTACTTCATATCAATATCCTCCATAATGCTTAGTGTTATACGGATTGAACTACAATATTCAGGTAGTATTGATCTACAAGCGTCACAATCACAAGCTATAGGGGACATTAAGCCCCTGCCTATACCGTAGAAGAATGTACCACGTTCGTCAAGGCTCTCAAACGTTATGTTGTTGTGGCTCAGGTATTCCGTCGTGTGTAGATATATCGAAGTAGGGGTATCCCCAACGTCTGATATGCCACATGCTGCTATACGTTGTCCTAGTTGCTTTCCTAACTTCTCGTAGTTCATTGTTGTTGCCCTCACTCTTCTATATATTCAAATGTAGCCGCTATACATGTAGCCGCTTTAAGGTGCTGCTTAGCATAAGACAGTGTTAGCTTTTCCGTGTTGCCTGTTGCTACTTCAAAGTAGTGATTGGCGGTCCAACAACTGATACGTGACCTGGCGTCCGAAAAGTTATGGGCAACGCGCCAGTCAAAAACCTGTTTCTTGCCGCCGTTCCAGTATCCATCAATAGGATACTCTAATGTTTGTCTAAGTATCATGGCTTTATACCTTTTTGATCTTTAAACCTCATAAACATCTATGCACTGTAACAATGCTTCAAACACCAGATCATTATACTGTACTGCTAACACGGTGAAGTATATAGCAACAAACGTATTGATTGCTGCCGGTTCATTGTTGGCTCTTATGTTACATACCGTATAATCAGTACCTATCATACAGCTAACCTTATACGTGAACATGATGTTACCTCTTACAATACTACCAATGAACTATATCGTTTAGCTAACTCTATACTAGCTTCTGATATACGTTCGTCTTTATAGTAAATGTATTGGAATGTATACTCCCCAGGATTGAGAGCACCTGGCTTATATACTTGCGGATAGTAGTATGTAGTGTCACTACGCTGTACTACTCTAAACGTTCCTTGATTGTTCTCATGTTTGTTACTCCTCTACTATCATGATGCTTACTAGTATGGCTTTTCTCATGATTATTCTTCTCTGTTTGTGTAGTAGTACCACTGCCAGTAAAGACATTGTTGGTGCCAGGTATGAATGATTGATAATAGTCTCATGTTCCTACTCACTTTCAAATAGTTAGCAAGTAAGCAGTCAGTATTGGCGGCCTACTTGCTGTGGTATTGATGCTGTCGTGCGGGTACTTAAACGCGTTTGTGACTAACGAGCAGGGTACTTAAACGCGTTAAGGCCGATGAACACGTCTGTTCCTGGTACTTGACACGGCTTGCCCACCGTTGCTACACGGATAGTTTTACCACTGAGGTTCTGCCCGAAGTCTTTTGATAGGTCAACCTTGATAAGAAGTGTGTTGCCCGTGATAGTGGCCTCAACGTTCTGTGCGCTACCTAGTGTTACCTTGTTACTGTCTGCCATTATTGTTACTCCTTAAGTAACTAACTGTTATGGTGATGTAAACTGTATACTCACTCATTAACAGGTATATAGCATACATACATACATATAGAGAGATAGGTAACGAGCATAACGTAGTTTACTATTATGTATGCTATATATCTATTAACGAGCGTATATAGTGAGCAAGTATCACATTATGCTTTCGTATACGTTTGTAGTATGTACTGTGCTTCACTTACTGTTATTCAGTTAACATGTATGTATATACCGTGTATACAGCATTAACACCCACTCACTATATGCTACCGGTATACTGTCACTAACAAACAATAGGTATATATCATGTTAATAGTGCTTTTAGCTTGACATGTTCTTGTGGGGTATGCATTAGCACACACAAATATACTTATGTCTGATTGCTTGTTACTATACCAGTTGATAGGGGAGGTACTAACGCACTACTCTTTATCACTGCTTGACTACGTATCTAACACACTCATACCCGCTGTATGACTATGGTGTTATCGTTTCAATACCTATGGTAGGGTCAAGTTAGAGTCAATACCCTATGCGCTTTCGTTCCTATCTGCTAGACCCGCACCGTTTATGATTTTTGCCCTTAGTACGCCGTCTGTAAATCCCTAGTGGGGGCATTAGTCCCGTTTCAACTAGCGCGTAGGTCAAGCCCGATGTGAGTTTTTCTTATTCAGTTTTTCGTGTGCTCGTGAGTTCCTTGTCAGTATAACACGCCTATTTGACGAGCACGAACGAGATTAAAGTAAACAGCAAGAATACCTTTAATATGTGGAAGTTTACCGCAAACAAACACGCACATTTAAAGGGTATTCGCATGTTTGCCTTACTTTTTCTATAGGGGTGTTTCTTTCTAAAGGCCAGGCAATAGATGTGTTTGTTGCTTGTGTAGTGTGATGTATATACAGTAGTGATACCCATATATGTAAGTGTAGTGGTGCTGGTGTGTACTGTATATAGTGGTGTGTACTGATGTATATGTCACACGATATAGAGCAATCAGCGTGATTGTAGTGATGGTATTGCTTATGTCTACTGTAGTGCGCCTCGGTGTTAGCTATGTCTATAGTGAGACTGACTATAGTGTAGTGTGGTATGGCTATAGTGTAGTGGTAGTGCATGGTATATATCAGTGCCACCGACCGCGTGTATGTCCCATATCCCTCTGTGTGTACATGGTAGTGATGTGTATATACTATGACATACATGTGTATGTACTATGATGTGTGTATGTAACTAGTGATACATGTACTATGATGTGTGTATGTAACTAGTGATACATGTGGTATGCGCTATGTAGAGGTGTGTATGCTGTCCGGTGCTATGTGTGTAGGGTAACACTGGCACGCTATGGTAGTGGGTACTGTTGAAGCGAAAGGATGAGCTTGGTGAGGGGGAACGGGTACTGCCCTCTCGAAACATGTCCAGTTTGGTACTTTGGCACGTACAAGAACATAGCTTTTTGTGTCTTCTGTTACATCGAAGAAAGAGCGGGAATTACCAAGATTTCACCGTTTTGCACCAAAAAGTAGCAATTTGAACGTTCCTGCACCCCTAAAAAGACGTCATTTAGGGGCGTTTTATTGGTATTTTAGCCTCATAAAAGCAGAGTTTTGCCCGTGGTATACTATAGTTGAGAGATTAGAGGTGATGCGTGAGCGTTATTGCCGTATTGCCTTTGGTGTCTTGACTGTTGCAACGGTGTGCCTCTCCTTTGTGCTGGTGCGCTGTTATCCCGCCATCGGCTTACGCGCTAGCTAAAGTTCGAGGATGGGTAATGAGTCGGCCTTTCCTCTCAGGTCTTTAGGCTCTCGATGGTGTACCAGCATTATTTCCCTCTGCCACTATGACGGACTTGCCCTAGCGAGGAGTCAGGTGGGTCAGGAAGTCGAGGTATGGTCATATATGGGGTAAGCTCGTATAAAACTCCCCCGAACTCCACCCCCAGAAGATAGGCGTCACATGACAAAATTCATCAAGGTAAGTTTCGAGTTTGAAGACACCCCACTAGCACGCCAGCACTTAGCACACGCATTGCAGGATGAGAGTTGGTTAAATAAGTCGGTGCATCCCGAGCTACACATAGGCTTAGGCATGATAGAGCTAGAGGCACTATTTATTGTAAGCAAGGCGTTAGGGGAACATGGTGCGGTAGCGATACAGGAGATGGTAAAGCCACTACCAATAAAGGTCGTATCTAAAGACGTTGGTGTGAAGCATGAAGCATCAGTAAAGGTCTCGGCGGTTGCTTCAAAGATACAGGAGAAGAAGTAATGGACTTCGGACCAGAAATAATTAAGGCGGACGGTACAGTAATCCACATAGAAAAAGGACGATATCCTGTGCTCAATCAGTTTCCTCAGTACTCCAGTGCGGGGGGAGAGGTAGGGCTTCAATTGCCAGGCCCCGATGCACTGCCAGGGGGAAGTGATGGACAATCAGAGCGTGGATTTGATGTGGACGGTGTAGACCCAGCAGGAAGCTACGTTACCAATATCGTAGGTGTGCAGCTTCCAGGTAACTCAAGCCAGGAGCCAGGACTAAACTTTGGTGAGGACTTCAGAAACTTAGCCTCCCACCAGGACGTACCAGTTGGGCTTCGTATGGGTGAGGAGTCAGACCAGGGAAGCAGTATAGAGTCACATGGTGGAGGCGAGGGCTTTAGGGTCTTTGGTAGCGGAACTGATGCATCCGACATACTCCCCGTCTTTGAGGCGATAGCTGATGCGGGCGGTCATAGTCCTATGGGTGGCGTGCCAGGTATGGACTCTCTCAAGGGCATACCACTGGGTGCTGGCAGTGGTATAGTAGGTGGCCCAGGTTACAGTGGTGAAGCATTGGACGAGGCAGACGGACAGAACCAGGGTAGCATGTATGGTAGTGGAGATAATGGCGGCAACCAGGACGATTTCTCGCGGTACCCAAGCGGCTCTCCATTAAGGCCCTCATAGCAAGCAAGGGGGTGTGATATCGCCGACTTTACAACCATCCAATCTAAATTTAATAGTGCCACGGATGCAGCACCGACCTGGAATATTATCGCCTTTGGTGGTAGTGCAGGAGCTAACGAGTATCGCTTTACCTCTACTGGGGGTGGTGCGGCGGGCACATCCAGTGCGTTATGGCCTCAGTTCTCGCGTCCTGGTGCAACGGCGGCTGTTCCTGAGTGTTGGGGCTTCTCTGCCGACACGACGGGTATACTCCACGGCACATATACAGGCACTAATGCTAAGGCTAACCAGTTTATGATCGACTATGATGCTGTGGGTACCTTTGCAGCAGCCCCTACCTTTAGTGCGTTTGGTGATAACACTCATGCAGCCCCGTCGGCAGGCACACAGCCAGGGGCACAAGCAGGCTCACCTATAGTTAATGGGCAAACCACTGACACTTCTAATACGTCTTACTTGAAACTAAATGAGTATGGAGATGACCAAACAGCTAATCCTGCGGCTGGAACGACTGGCACTGTCACTGTCACTAGCGGTACGGCAGGCAGCGTATCGCCTGGTGCGGCGGCGTGGTTAGCTAACTGGCAATCTATGCAGGGTGCTATCCAGCTAGTAACGCATCGTAGGACACCAGCAGCAACAACGGCGGGCCACATATTCTTTGTGCTAGCACTCTTCACGGGGCCTAACATGAGTTTGGGTACCCTCACGCCGGTTTTGACGTTCACCTACAGCTACGTTTGAGGTTATATGAGAGCACTTCTTTCATTAAACATCATTCTTCTTCTCTTTCTCCTGGTACGCAATGCAGACTTAGCGGTTAGTAGTGCTATAGGCAGATCATTTATAAGAGCCGTAGCGTATGGCTTGGTAGCAGTCCTGGCCCTCATAGTCACCCTGATAACCCTATTTGGGTTATAGACTTCTAGCTTGCGGAAGGGACGTACGGAAGTGAGCTTACCTACTACACTGTATGCTGTGGCGGATGCACTCGACCCTAGGATGGCATATTGGTCAGTGACTATGCGTAGTGGAAAGGTCAGATCAGAACGAACACTTATACCCACGTGGCACAAGGGCATCTCTGGACTACGAAAGCTTGACTGGTTATGGGACATAGTGGGTACGGGCGATATCAAGCATGTCAAGGAGCTAAGGATACATTGTCCCAATGGACAGGCAGGCGTGATTGAAAGAGGTCCAGAGAGATACCCCATTTTTCAATTTCGCCAGAAGTCACTACATATCTTGGGTGGTGGTCAGGGCAGGCTAGAGTTTTTATGTGTGGGCAGGGTGATAGACACGGGGAATGGTTGGTGTGAGGCATTTATTTGGGACTACTTTCCTAAGCTTGGAGAGCCTAACCTGGTGGCCTGGCAAACTAACATAAACGACTTTGGAGCTTGGAGAGACACTATGACGCCTATAGGGGCTTTGAGTATGGAAGTACAGGGATTTAGACTATGACGGCTATCTTTCTCACTTCGCCCATGTATGTCAATGTAAAAGACCCCGCCTATGGTGCAAAAGGAGATGGCGTCACTGATGACACAAATGCAATATCGAAAGCAATTGCCTCACTACCAGCAACCATTGCAACCACATTAAATCCTGGTGGTATCGTCTATTTTCCTCCTGGCACATATAAAACGTCGGGGGTTGTTCTTAACTCTCTTTATAATGTGATGGTCTTGGGTGCTGGTTCAGCGTCCGTGATTGCCCCCACCAGTGGAGCGACTGGGATTTATTTTTCGGGGTGCCAGAGATGCAGAATTTCAAGCCTGACTGTGGATGGCACTTTGTTTGGTGCGGCCACGGGAATAAGCATCAATGGAAATTTTGATGGACGCTATGATAACTTACTGATAAAGGCCATGACGGGGGATGGCATCTTTGTGCAGGGAGACAACCCGTCGTTTGAGGAACACTACTGGAACTCCATAACGTGCAGGGCCAACGGCGGTTATGGGTATCATTATCAGCGCACAACCAGCATAGACCGCGGAAGCTCCCACTTCGTCGGACTCAAAGTTCTCTATGACGGTGTGGGTACGGGTGGCATCTATCTTGAGAGTACGTTAGGCGCATCCACCATAGCGGACCACTGGTTTACTGATGTTATCGTTGATAGTTATGTAGGCACCTATGGAATACGTATCAAAGATTTTGTACACGTCTTTTTTACGAGTCTGTGGGTAGGTGGAACATACAATAGTGCTTCCGCCATCCTGCTCGAAGGGGCGTGCTATGGTATCTTCTTTAATGGCCTATATACTATCAATATCGGTAGCGGCGCGGGAACATATGATATATCCATTAATGGAACGTCCCATGATGTTTTGCTAGAGAATGTCATTTTAGACGGAACGGCCTCAACAACCGCCGCTGTTCATGTCGGAAGCACAGGAGCAAATATTGAACTTGGGAAGTACGTGCTTCCTCTTTCTACAGTGCCACTTACTGACACCACCAGTGCTCTATTTAACCGCTCCTACTCTCTGCAAGAAGTTCCCATGCTATTCGTTACCAACCCAAGCACTACTTCTGGATGTGTGGGACTTGATGATGCAAGTAATCCAGGTAACCAAAAGTGGATACGGAACAGCAATGGCTCTTTTCAAATTCTGAATACGGCTTATAATACCACCCTCTTTCGCGTGGATGATGGGGGCTATACCGTTGTTGGGAACACGCTCAATCTAAATGGGTTTTCGTCTCTTCTCTCTGGTAGTGGTGCGCCTGGGTCTGGACTAGGGGCTAATGGAGACTACTACTTTAGACAGGACACCCCAGGTACAGCCAACCAGCGCATCTATGTAAAGTCTGCTGGTGCTTGGTCTGGTGTAGTGTAACTAGAGTGGCTTTCTGGTTTGTCTGCGTTCTTGATTAGACTTGATATTGTGACAGTTACCACAAAGCACTTGGAAACGTTCAGGGTTTTCTTTAATGGCTCTTAGCTTGGCTGAGATGTTGCCGCCTGCATGTTTAGCTCTATCGGTGTGACCGTCTCCGCGAATGTGGTCAATTTGTAGAGCATCTTGATTGGCACTATACCCACATAAAGCACACTTAGGGCCACCAAGTAACATAAATATTTGTATTCTAGTTTCCGCGTGCTGGTTTCTACGAGCGATACGGGTTTCTACTTTATGTTTGTCGGCCCAACGCTGCTTCCTAGTTTTGGCTCTATCGATGTTTTGTGGTAGAGAGTCTGGGTTTCTGACCTCAACTCGTTCTCTATTCTGCTGATGCCAGGCTCTATGGTAAGCACGATTTTGCTCTATGCACTTCTCGGGGTCTAGCTTATAGAGTTCACTATTCTTGCCACAACCACCCTCATTTTGTTCTGGGGTCTTATTTAAAGCTCTCATATGTACCTTTCAGGTCTGGGACACTCCCTAGACATCCTTTCTTGTAGTATATAACATATTTTGTTATAGTCTTATTCCAGTAAAACACGATGGAGAGAATATAGTGGCTTTCGGCTCAACTCCCGCAAACTACATTACGGCTTTCTGGTCTTAAAAAGCCAGACTGAAACACCTGCTGTATCGGTGGAACCCAGGAAGCTGGCAATACCGAGGGAACCCTTAAGGTTAAGGGACTCCGTAACGACTAAAGCTTTTATCGGTGACGGTACTGGCGAACGCAGGCCCGAAAGGGAAGATATAGTCTGATCTGCATGTATAACTCTCGGAGTCGAGTCTGAGACAAATGAAGATGCAGAGGCCAGGAGAAATTACTGGCCCCGTCTATATGGCGAGTAACAAAATGAGATAGTAACAATATTCCAATCGGATGCGTCTACGTTCCTGGTGTGGGCTTTAAGGCTCTCCAGGGTGGCGCACTATACACTGATGGTAGCAGTAATGACTCTGCTGCTGTACGTGTAGAACAAAACAGTAACACCAAGACTACTTATGGTGTAGCCTATATAGCGGCAGCATTTGCGTTTGCTGGTGATTGGGTAGTCATCGGCGGAAGTGCCACTAAGACTATCAAGGTACTACGTATAGAAATCGCTGGTGTAGCAACGGCGGCTCTGGATGTGGACTTAAGTATCGAGAAGCGTAGTACGGCTGACACAGCGGGCACGAAGATATCAGCCAACACTGTTATTGCTTATGACTCAACTAATGCAGGGGTCACAGGAACTGTGGATGCATATAGTGCAGTACCAACAGCAGGTACGTTAGTGGGCATCCTGGCAGCTAAGAAGTTTCAAGCAGCAGCGGCAGGAGGACAGGCAACCCCCATAGTGTTCGACTGGAATACCGCCAGTCAGGGACAACCACCAGTTTTAAGGGGCACAACACAACAACTAGCTCTTAAGGGCAGTGCGTCTATAGGTGCTGGTGGTAGTGCTAATGTATTTGTGATCTTCACCGAGGAATAGTAGCAGCTAGTGGCTATAACCCGCGTCCAAGGTTTAGCGTCTAGCACTGGCAGTAATGTCACGTCTTTTGCTTCCACTCTCACTAGTGGTATTAAGCAAAACAACCTGATTATTGCTGCTGTCGCAACAGGCAACAACACCACCACATTTATTCCGCCGGATGCTGGCTGGAAGTTGGCGGCATTTAACCAACCAGCAGGGGCTAGTGCTACAATAGGTACAGCTATCTGGTACCTGGTTGTAGACTCTCAACACGCCGGACAAACCACCTTTACCTGGGGTCTTTCTGCTGCGCACTCTGTTTTTGTCTGTATGGAGGAGTGGTCAGCTACTTATGGATGGTATGACGCCCCTCTAGATGCAGTAGCTTTAGGTGACACGATAGCTGTTCCTGTAGCGGCTACCGTCATCGACTCTGGTACAGCAACCCCCACATCACAAGCAGAGGAGCTTTGGGTAGCTGCTCTAGCATATAAGGGTACCGCTCAAGCCGAGACCTCTGTAACAGCAGGCTGGACAAGTGACGTAGAAGCTACCCAAGCTACGCTTAATACAGAGACCTTACTCTATCAGGTAACCTCTACTAGGGGTACACCTGACTGTAATTACACTATAGGTACAGCAGCGTTCTGGTCGGGCTGTGTAGCCACCTTCCGTACTCGCCAAGAAGCCAATTGGACATTAGGCCCTCGTTGGCACAGACCACGTTACGTCCAGCGCGGTATGGTACGCAGTATATTTACTCCGTTCCAGGCCATTTCAGCTTGGGTACTCAGGGCCATTGGCGGTAGGTTTGTCCGACAAACCTCACCAGTCAACGTGCCACGCTATGTGCGAAGGGCGTTTGGTAGCACCCTAATAAACTACGTCTTGGGTATGGCTCTCAGGTTACGTCTGGGACGCATACGTGATGTTGGGTTTAGACTCAATCTAAAAAATGTCAGCAGGTATACGGATGCTGTACTGGCTGATAGTCCTATAGCTTACTACCACCTGGACGAAGTTAGTGGGCAGATAGCCAGAGACCAATCAGGCCATGGCTATGATGCCGCCATGACAAGCGGGATAGCCCATGGGCAAGCAGGAGCCAACGTCAATGACCCAGACCCCGCTACTCTGTTTGCTGCGCCTGATTATTTAATCTTACCGTCTAATCTTACATTGAGTAGACCTTCAACCCTAGAGTATTGGAAGAGGGTCTCAAATGGCTATCACTATATAGTCATTACGGTAGATGCCTCTGGTACTAGAGTATACTTAGACAATAAGCTCTATACAAGAGACCTGACATACGTACCACGCAGTCTACAAAGCACCCTATTAAACCTCATCAAGCCAGGGGCAGAAGACTATAGGCCACGCGGTCTTACGAGCACCTTAGTAGACGCTTTTGATACTACCTATGTGGATACGGGGCTGGCTTACGCTGGTAGTTTACAGCAAGGCAACCTGGACGAAGTAGCAGTTTACAACTACGTATTAACCCCGCAGCAGATGTTCACTCATTGGTTAGCGGCGGTACGTAGTCAAGACACAGCACTACGTCTAAGCTTAGGTATAGTCAAGGATGCACTACTACGTCTGAGATTAGGCAAGCTCCAAGATGTAGGTCTAAGATTTATCCTAAGTGCTGGTGCTACCAACCTTAAAGACCTGGCTCTACGTTTGCGTCTTGGACTGCCCAAAGACACGGTACTCAGATTACGTCTAGGCATACTTAAAGATGTAGTCCTTAGATTTAGACTTAAGAGTGCAGACCAGTTAAAAGGCGTAGTACTCAGACTGCGACTTGGCTATCTGAAGGACTCTGCACTTCGATTAAGATTAGGTATACTCAAAGATGTAGCCTTAAGGTTTAGGCTCAGGTCTACCGATCAACTCAAAAACGTAGCTCTTAGATTAGGTTTAGGTAAGCTCGAAGACCTCCCTCTCAGACTACGATTAGGGATACTAAAGGATGCGGCTCTTAGGCTTCGTCTCAAGAGTGCAGACCAACTTAAAGACCTGGCTCTACGTTTGCGTCTTGGTAAACTCAAAGACGTTACACTAAGGCTCAGTCTGGGGGTTCTCAAAGATACTGCCCTAAGACTTAGGTTACGTTCAGTAGATCAGTTAAGGGGCTTAGCACTCAGGTTACGTCTAGGTAGCTTACGTGATAGCGTACTCCGACTTATCTTAGGTAAGCTCAAAGATGCTACCTTAAGGTTTAGACTCAAGTCGGCAGATCAGCTTAAAGACGTATCTCTCAGGCTGCTTCTAGGTAGCCTTAGAAACCTATCACTTAGGCTTCGACTAGGGGTACTTAAGGATGTAACTCTAAGGCTAAGATTAAGGTCTGCTGACCAGCTACGTGACTTGGCACTCAGGTTGAGGCTTGGTAAGCTAAAGGACGTAAGCCTACGCTTTCTCCTGACTACTGCTCAGACGTTCAAGGACTTATCGTTCAGGTTCAGATTACGTTCGGCAGATCAGCTTAGAGACACGATCTTAAGGTTACGTCTGGGCGGCTTACGTGATAGTGTACTCAGACTAAGGTTAGGTAAGCTCAAAGACGCGGCCCTCAGATTTAGGCTTCATAGTGCAGACCAACTCAAAGACTTATCCCTACGCTTTAACGTTGGTAAACTCAAGGACGCCGCCTTAAGATTACGTTTAGGGTCTCTAAAGGATGTTGGTCTAAGACTAAGGTTACGTTCTGCTAACCTATTAAGAGACTGCACGCTCAGGTTTAAGGTTGGCAGGCTAGATGACTGCATACTCAGATTTGTATTAGGTGGTATTCAGGCAGGACCTCCAGCGTTTGCAACCGAGGTAGTAACAAGCCGCTTGACAGCAAGTATATGGACATTCCTTTCTGCCTTAACTAGCAGTCCCAAAGCAAGTAGTCGGTATTATGCCACACATAGCGATATCATGCCAACACCATTCACAAGTATACTCAGTACGATCACCCTAACCGACGTGAATAACACGTTGGTCAGTAATGCTACTCCCGTTACCTTAGTGGTGAACTACCCAGACGGCACAACAGCTAGTTTAGCTTTGGGTACAGGGATAACTAATTTGGGTAGTGGACAGTATCAGGCGGCTTACAACACCAAGGGTACAGGTAGTATAAGGGAGCTTTGGTCAGTCACAGTGCCAGGCGGCAACATAGCGCAGTTCCAATTCATAGTTGAAACGGGCTATTAGCCTACGGTATGGGGGTATTAAGTGAGAAGAGTTGTTAGAGGTACTGGACTTTCATGGAGAGAACGGAGAGTTGAGTGGCGACCAATTAGCAAGGGCATACGGTTTAGTACTTCAACTTATAGCTATGTTAGACGATCTACATAAAAAGGCAGGAGTGAGAAGATGAGGGGCGACTTTGTACTCTTCTACGGAAGTACCAATGATGTTTTCGAGAAGCTCATTATGGACTTCACACACGGCCCGTTCTGCCACACAGAAATAGACATGGGTGATGGAACATTCTTAGGGGAGCATGGTAACGGACTCACCAGGTACAAGCCTGACCCCAACCGCTACAAAATGTTTGTAGCCCCCAAAGGAGAACTAGCTAAGGGCTTAAGTTGGGCTGAAGTACAGTGGGCCGAGGCAGTAAAAGACCACCGAACGCACGAGTATAGCTGGAAAGACATTATCATGGATGCCGCTAAGTTCATCGGATGGCATGTAGTACTCAAGCAACCAGTCGGTGAGTGGGACTGCTCTGACTTTGTGACCAGGTACTTACTAGCAGCCAATGCGGCAGGCCCTTTAGGGGAACTAGCTAAAGACCCGTCTACCGTATCGCCTAACGACTTGGGTAGGGCGTTTCATGTCTCATGACTCGGAGACCCGAACATAGTGAGTCGGAAGAAGCTGAGACCGCAGGATATACGAGACCCCATAGACTTTATCACAGCCTTCTGTACACATCCAGATGGCACACATGTAGTACCTCATCAAGCACAGATAGACATAATCAGGGCCTTTGCTAACGCGAACAAGTTCATTGAGCTACTAGTAGAGGCAGGCAGGCAGTTAGGGAAGTCGGTAGGCTTGGCGTGGTTGATCTGCTGGTACATGGTGACTTATCCTAACAGCAAGGTCTACGTGGTAGCTCCCTCACTAGATCAGGCCAGGATTATTTACGACGAGGCCACACGTCAGTTCGAGAGTGGAGTGTTGCGTGTTCTATTGAAGCGCAAGCCAGTGGACTTTCCTTTTCCACACTTAGAACTGATAAATGGCTCACACCTGCATGGGAGGGGTGCGAACTCTCCTAAGTACCTACGCGGCAAGCCTGTACACCTCTTGATAGAGGATGAGTCGGCATACTTCAAGGAAGGCATCCATGCAAGCACCATCGAGCCTATGTTTGCTGTCACCTCTGGAATGGAGCACACTGGCATCATACGTATCTCGACCCCATTTGGTGAGGGAGAGTTCGACGATGCAGTACAGCGTAGCAAGACGGTAGAAGATGGGCGGTACTTACATTTCACAAGCTATGACAACCCTTATGCTAACAAGGAGTTACTTGATAGCATTAAGCAGAGGTACGGTGAAGACTCTATCCTATGGCGCACAGAGTACATGGCGGAGTCAGTGGGTAATGAGTTAGCAGTATTCGACCCAAGGGACATCAAGTGGGCCTATGAGAATTATCCATATGTCAACCAGTATGGCAGCATACTATACCCCGCTAAACCGCGTAGAAATGGACAGTACGTGCAGGGGGTTGACCTGGCTAACCGAAGAGATTACTTTGTATCCACGATACTTGATACAACCAGCGAGTTACTTGCCGTACAAGTCAGGCACAACAGGCAGAGACAGCTTGGGTATGCAGCATATAAGGCCACTATACGGGATAACTACCGACAGTATAACAGAGCTAGAACACTCATTGATAGTACGACCCTTGGAGAGTCCGTGGTTGAGGACTTACGCGATATCAATGCTGAGGGTTACAGCATCTCTAGCAGCGCAGCCAAGTATGATCTGACACATGGGCTAGTGAGGGCCTTAAACGAGCACTCTATAGCCATACCGTTTGTGAGGGAGCTAGTAGACGAGCTAAGGAACTTTCAGTACGAGCTAACCCCAAGTAAGGTACTCAAGATGGAGGCCAAGACGGGACATGACGACTACGTGATATCCCTGGCCCTGGCGAACGAGTTAGCGTCAAGGCCCACATACACAGGCTTCTTCTTGGGCGGACTCAAACCATCTATCCCTGTTACCTCTACTGGGGGGTATGGGGGAGACCCATTTGCTGAGCTATTTGCGCACGAAGCAGAAGTGATACATGGCTAACATACTACAGAAGGCTCTGGCTGGACTCCAACCTAACATGCCTACTAGATATAGGTCTGCCGGTAAGACTCCACCACAAGGTAGAGGCACACTAACGGGCTTCACCCTTGGGGTTAGCCCTCTGTGGGGTCAGCCATATCCAGAACAGGTAGCTCAAGATGCCTCTGGACTCATATCACGACAAAGGATGCGTGAGGTAGTACTAAGGACTCCAACGGCAGCCGCCTGTATGAACGCCATCCTAGACTTTGCTGGTAGTGTCAAGATAGACATACGCAATGTAGACCCAAGCATGGAAGTTCCCAAGGTACGGGCCAATCGCGTTAGGCGCATTATGAGACAGCCTAATCCTAATCAGACCACTAGACAGTTCATGCTAACTCTGATGCGAGACATAATCACCTTTGGATACGGTGCAGTAGAGTTGGTGGAGACTGGGGATGCTGACAGGCCAGTAGAGATGTGGGTGATGGACAGTGCCAGGCTCAGGATAGACTTTAACGAGCACGGCCTGATACGCGGGTATGACATGCTAAACGCCAGGGGTGCTCCCATCATCAATCCAGAACAAGGCATTAACTCTTCCAACATCTACCAGCCGCCCGTGGGCATGAACATGGGCGTGCAGTCTAACTCAAGTATCCCTAGCTACATGGACAGCACGGGGGAGTATAATGCGGCCTTTGGTAGTAACCTGCACGGTTGGGAGTCTAATGAGGTTATCTTCTTCTCGCTCAATCCCATATCAGAGTCTGTGTATCCTCACTCCCGTATCGTCCAACTCTTCACGGCAGCTATCCTAGAGGACATGATGATGCAGTTTATCAGTGAGCGTTTCACTGATAGCAACATCCCCTTTGGTGTGTTCGATTTGGGGGACGTGACTGAGACTGAACTAAGGATAGCTATAGACAACTGGAACTCTCAAGGCAAGATGGGCAACCGCATCCTCATGACGGGCAGTAAGGGGTCGGGTAGTAAGTGGACTCCGTTTGGGTATCACCTCAAGGACTTAGAGGCTGTACACCTCCTGCAAGAGCTACGCATGAAGATCATGGGCATTATGGGGGTCACCATGCAGGAGCTAGGAGAGTCCCAGGATATTAACAAGTCCAACGGCTACAACCTGAGCTTCACATTCAAGAAGCGCGCAGTAGAGCCGTTGCTGGAAGAGATAACCCAAACGCTTACTAGGAGACTCTTGTGGGACAGGCTAGGCTATACCGACCTGGAGCAATACTACGAGGAGATAGATAGTAGGGACGACTTCCTCATGAGCCAGATAGACAACCAGTACGAGCGGTTGGGCATCTACAAGATTAACGAGATACGTAACAGGAAGGGCCTGACGAGCGTAACTGGTGGGGATGACAACATGGTGTTTACGGGGGCCTCTTGGATACCGATAGACATGTTGAGGAAGATGGCAGAGGAGTTGATAGCGGTGGAGGAGGCTAGCACAGCAGTAGCCAGCACGGGTCCAGAGGGTGCAGAGTCGGTCAGGGTACACAGTAACGCTCCTAACAACATGCCAGGAGAGCCTGGTTCAGGTGGTACTAATGGGCACAGTATGGGAGCAGCAGCTAAGTTAGGACAGACACTTACAGGACGGAGACAATAGGGTGTCAGACTTGTACATTCATAAAATACTAAACTGGCCTAGAGTTTGGGGACAATACCCCAGGATGCCATACTGGAAGGCAATTTCAGCCGCAGAGAGACGTGCCGCTCAGACGCATTGTGGTCCTCACGAAAGTTACCCACTAGGTCCTGAGTGTACTCATGTATCGGCGGCGTTTACGTTAGCTATGAGTGGTCATGGGAGTCCATCTATGAGTTGTATCAAGAGCTACGCCAGGTCTCATGGGTGCTCAGTACCTCCCTCCCAAAAGGCAGTAGGTTGGGGGTCGACTGAGTGGAGACTTCTTGATAGGAGTATAACGTGAGCATCACAGTAGACGAGGCACTAGCGTATATATACAGACGCATAGGCAAGACCGCCCCTATAGCCAAGTCCATGAGTATGGAGCACAACGGCCTCATAAAGTCATTCGTGCGGGACGACGGTACGGTAGGCATAGAGGGCTTCATATCTACCCCCAAGCAGGATATAGAGAAGGACATCTTAGAGCCAGAGGCCTTTAGTGGAGATGCCCTTACAGCCTACATGCAAAGAGGAGCACCCATCTCAACCGAGCATAACACCAGGGACTATCCCGTTGGGTATGTCACCAAGGCCATGCTGATAAGAGATAGTGAGGTCTTACAGGAAGAGTTAAACCCCAAGCATGACTTTAGGGGCTTTCAATTCTACAATGGCGGTACTGGATGGTACGGCTCGGCAGTGATCTATGAACCAGATGCAGCTAGAGCCGTAGTGAGGGGCACGGTAGGCAGCTTCTCGTGGATAGGTATGCCGAAACTGTGGAACGATATTCCAGGTGGAGGCAGGCACTTTAAGCAGGCGGGCGGTATTAACCCATTGATTGAGGTGACGGTTACTGCATACCCAATCAACACGGCGGCCACTATGCGTATAGCCAAAGCGCGTGGAGCATTGCCGACTACAACCTTGTCTGATTTGGCTATGTTAATGTCGATGGATGATGGTATAGCGGAGGACATTATCCAGTTGCTTGCTCCTGGCATCAGTGAGCGGGCACAGAGTGCTTATGCTGATGTGCTTACGTTGGCTTCATTACCAGCAGGGCATAAGGTACACGATTACTTTAAGGAGTAATGATTAATGGCAGACGACGTAACGCAGGGCAGCGGCTCTGCTGACGACATGCTTCAAACACTCCTGCTCTCTGCTGTTGATAAGGCAGCAAAGCGGGAAGCTCAAGACGCACTTGAGAAGGGGTTTGTAACCAGGAAGGATATCAACCTGGCACTAGCGGCCTTTGGGGAGGACTTGCAGACCAAAATAGTAACGAGCGTACAAGAGATGCTCATGCCCAAGGTAGAAGAGGCTGTACAAAAGGCCACGGCTGTAGCTGGTGATCGAAAGTCCACCATAGCTACCCCAGAGGACGAGAGAGAGACCGACCCTATAGCCTACCTACTCAAGAAGGGCAAGGACGTAGGGCCTGATGCCTATGATGATGTGGATAAGCGTTTAATTTGGGGCCTGACCTATAAGGCATTGGGAAGAGGCTTAGAGTTTGTTGAGGAGGACGAATAATGCCACTCGCTACAGATCAACTCATTAAGAAAGCCACGACTCTCCAGACCAACCTCCAAAGCTTAGTCCCTCAAATATGGGCAGCTTACATGGAGCTTAACCTACGTAGACGTGCGGTACTAGAGCAGTCCTTGTTGGTTAACACCGACCTGACTGTTCCCAATGCAGGCGACAAGGTATACATTCCAGCGTTGCCCGACATTGCAATAGCCGACTCACTAACTGAGGGTACGTCTCAGACAGCTACGACATTATCCAACGCAGCTAGTGTTAACCTGACACCTGCTGAGTTTGGTAAGATGATAGCGGTTACACGTAAGGCTCTCGATAGAATTAAGTACGACGGCATGGCAGCTATCGTTGATCGCCTGGCGTACTCTATGTCTATCCGTATCGAGACCAATATAGCGGCTCTCTACAATGCGACTGCCAACGCTGCACTGCCTAACTCACAAGTGGCCTTCGGTGGCTCTACACTTACCACCATCCCTAGCCTTTATCCAAACGGACACGCCTCTGGGTCTATTGTTGCTGCTGATGTTATGTCGTCTAGCATATTGGCACAGGCTGTAGCTAAGATGCAGCAATACGACAACGTGCCATTCCCCGATGGTAACTATTGGCTGTTCACTACCCCCGATGCGTTCTCCAGCCTAATCAAAGACACCGACATACGACAGGACTTGCGATTTGCTGCACCAGAGCGTCTGCTCAATGGCGATCAGGGCGTTCTCTATGGTATGCGTATCATCCTGAGTAACTACCTCCCAGGCGCAACGGGTAACACGGCCATCACTGAGAACTCTATCTCTGTGGTGAAGTCGTTACTGGTGGCCCCTCGATGGGCAGCCATAGCGTATAAGCGTAGACCCGAAGTAATTATCGACCCCACGTTGTACGACTTGGGTAGATATCGCCAGTTTGGGGTGCTTGCAGATTTTGACGTGCAGCTTTTGCACCCCGAAAGAGCACTCACGATAACCACAGCCAAAATCTTCTAATAGCTTGTAGAGCCAATTTACACTGTTCTGTTTGTTCTAATGTAGTTTGCTGCACTTTCAAGTACGCCGAGGTTGTCTTTAGCTCTGCCGATCAACTGATTACAGTTGCTACAAAGCAGCCCCCGTACTTGACCTGTAGCATGGTCATGATCTACTGCAAGGCTCTTAATGCCGTATTGGTTGGTTGCAGTTTCAAACTCATGACAGATAGCACACCTACCACCCTGTTTAGCTAACAGTGAGTTGTATGCCTCTATGGTAAGACCATACTGCTTCATATGGTGCTTTTTATCATAGGACTTTATATCGGGTCTTGTACGGAATTTCTTCCTTTGTTCTTTATCACACTCTGGACAGATTAGTGCTTTCCCAGAAGGTCGGTAACTAGCTGTCTTATAAACCCTATCAATATTGTGTATGGGACAGAGCAATGGTTTAGTATAACTCATATAACCACCTATAACTGAAACTTTAATAGCGCGGCGACCTAATTAAGCTATCTTTAGTATACCACAGTGAATGGCCTGTGGCAAACCTCGACGTGAAGATCACTCCCCCGATGGTTGGTGACCTAACGAAAACCGAAAGGAACATCATGAACAAAGACCCATTTTGTCGTGCACTCTCCAACGAAGAGTTAATGCAAAGGCTTATCCAAATCTTTTCTAGCGGCGGTAGAGGTTCTTACCCTAGTGCAGCTAGAGCTAGTGAGGCACTGGCAGCCTTAGCTGAATTGATTAGGCGTTTGGATACCAAGTAAGATGGGAGGGTCAAGATGACCTGGACTGCAACTCCATATTGCCAACGGGCAGATATTGTCCTGGCTCTTGACCCAAACCTGACTAGCACCGACTTCACATTCATAGATCAGCTTATTCCTTTGGCGCAGGCCGATCTCGATAGGGAAATTGGGTATGCCTTTCAACAAGACGGCACGGCTAACTCTCCAGCCACTCGACTCTATGATGGCACAGGAGACAACTGGCTGTGGATAGACGACCTGGTAGCGGTTGACACCCAACCAGGGGCCATCATAGAGACCTACCAAAACATCTCATTGGTCAATGGAGTCATCTGGCAGCTAGGCAGCACGACCACCATAGACATCACGGCTGACTGCATACTCAAGCCTAATAACTACTTAGCGTTGGGGGTGCCTGCTCATAAGCTGGTGCGTAAGTCTGGGCTTTGGTTTCAGGCGGGCACCCAGAACTACCAGGTCAAGGGCATATTCGGAGAGCCGATCGCACAGGGGGTTAGGGAGAAGTACACAAAGAGTTGGCCTGCTGATGTAAAGGCCGTCGTAGCTAACTATCAGCATACAAGGTTCTTAGCTAGATCAATGGGTTAATGACCCGACCAAAGGAGCGGCGATGGCAGGAGTAAGTGTAGTAGTATCTGGCCCGATTATAGGCACAGATATATGGGGCACGATTGAGCGTGAGTTTCACCTACAGGCTCCTGAGTTAGCTGTGACACTAACCAACATGGTGAAGGACATAACGCCTATACTGACTGGTAGCTTACAGGCAGACGTGACCGGCATCCCCAACCCCCCAGGAGACCCTAAGTTGCTTGTGTGGATATTCCCGCAAGACTCTGACCAGTTAATTACCTGGGGTAGGATATATGCAGCTTATCAAGAGGGGCCGCCGCAAGGACTAGACACTTACACTAACCCTCCTAGACAGATGTTTCAGAAGACTGCTGATGGGGATGGGCTAGACGCTACGGAGTTGTGGGCTATGACAGTGGTATCTACTGGATTAGGCCTGGCTGCTGCTGGAATAGGGCCTAAGTTTGGCGGGGGAACATTTGGATTTGCATAACGAGAACGAGGTGATAAATTGGCGGTGAATTGCCAGGTCTGCGGAGTTAGTATGGCTTCCGCAGAGACTACAAATAGACCATACGACGCACTAGCAGGAAATTGGCATTTACAGTGTGCCCTGGCTGACTACCAAGCCAGTACAGGCCCCGCGTTATCAGACGACTACTTAGCTCATGCAACTGCTTGCTTCCGTAGAAAGTTAGCGGATAAGCGTGCAGCCAACGCGACAGAGTGGCCTTAGCTCAACCATACAGAGGTAGCACAATGTCAAAAATAGAAAACGTTCCACACGTAAACGCCACAGTAACAGCATCAGGAAACGGGCCAGCTATCTTTCTCTCCCCCTCCCAGAAGAAGAAAATGGAGTTGGTACTATCTTCACCTAATGCACCTACAGGGACATCCCCCACACTCACGTTGAAGGCACAGACGAGTCCAGACAACATCACCTATACCGACTTGGGGGGTAGCTCTATCCAATTATCTGCTGCTGGTCATCAACGAGTGGTGGTCACTAACATACAGGCTAACTGGATACGTAGTGCATGGGTTATAGGCGGCTCGGCATCTCCAACATTTACGGGGGTAAACTCTAGACTAACGGGGGTAGACTGTTAATGTCAGGGCAGCCGCATGTAGAACAGATTATCAACAACGCCACATTCAACGCTACTGTTACAGGTGGCACTATCACGAACGACAAGGCACTTTGGTCAGTAGTGGCACAAGTAGGGGCCATAACTGGAACTCCTGTACTTAAGATTACCGTAAATGTAAGTGTGGATGGCTCTACGTGGTATCCAGCTTATGTGGACGCTACAGGACTAACCGCAGCCAACGCTAAAGAGCGCATCGTGTTCGGTGGTGCAGGGAGTATAGTGCCAGCAGGAATAGCCGTACAGCCTCCTATTGTAGAGCCATTCATACAGGTGGTGGCTACCCTTACAAGCACAACCTCATTTGCTAATACCTCAGTTTGGCTTATAGGCATGGGAGGTTACGACTAATCGCAGGCCCATTCGCAGCATCCGACTCAGTTGTCGGCCCTATAATCACCCAACTAGCCAATATGATTAAGGCCCAGATACCCTCCATTGGCTACGTATGGACTAAGCTCCCTGACAGACCGCCCGCCGACAACACCGTACTACTTCCACTCATAAACGGTAAGGTCATGGGTGGGCCAGAGGGCAAGCTAGAAGTACTCTACACCATCAGGGCTACTCATATCTTCCGACGTGCAGAGCAGTACGACACCTTGACCAGAGCCTATATGTACATCCAGCCCTGGCTACTGATGCTCTCTGCCTGGCAAAATCAGACCTTGGGAGGGTTGGCTAGAGACATGACCCCTACAGATGTGAAGGTGGTGCAGATGAACGAGTCAGGCCAACCAGTTATCGCGCTTACCGTGGACTTCAACGTTTTGGTTGAGTTTAATGTGGTCACTAACTGATAAAGGACAAATACTTTGATAACCAACGTACGACAAATTCTAAACCACGAGGCGGTTAGTGCTGCATCAGGAGCTTTGGGCACTGGCGGTTCGGCTACTACATATGCCAGCCCTAGTTGGACTTGGGGTGGAGAGCCATCCTTTGTAGTTATGACTAAGTTAGGGGCAGCCGTAACAGGTACGACCCCTGGACTTATTGTGGCACTGCAAGGAAGTACAGACGGTGCGGCGTTTGCCACTATAGGCTCTGCTGGTGCTTCTCTGTCTACTGCTATCTCACAAGCAGTACTCATCACCACGGCTAACCTAACATCTGCCTTTGTTGCACTCTCATCGAGTATTCCTCCATTCACTCATACCTACACACTGAGAGTACTCATCACGGCGGGTAATGTCGACAACGTGGCCCCCGACGTGTCCGTAGACGTGGTGGCATTCAACAGCTAATGAATAAGATAAAAGAAGCCCTACAACAGATCATGCTCTGGATTATCATGTACCCCCTCTCCTGGCTCAATGACCTGGGTCGCAGTAGAAAGGAATAGGCTCATCAGTATCTTATATACTTGAGTCTCTTAACCTCCTGATAAATCCGTTCTTGTAGTGCTTTCTCCTCTGGTGATCTCTTCCTGTCAGTAAAAGAGCGGTGCCAATCCCTATTGTAGGGCATCTGTAGTGTTAATTCTGCTTGGGGCCTTTTCTCCACCAGGTATGGTAAAATCTCAGTTAAGAATGTTCTGGCTAACTTACCCCCTATAGCCCAATCATATACGGGTCGAGAGTTAGGAAATTGCTTGCTCACACCCCTAGACATAACCTTACCACCGAACCGTTGCTGGAACTCGCCTAACACAACCCTATAGGTATTAGTTACCTTTATGTGAAGCTGATAAGAAGTGGTTACATTGCTGCCTGGTCTCTTTACTCCCTCCCACTTCTGAATACTGATTGACCCTTCGCCATCAAAGTAGCCCGCGAGGTACTGAATGTCCATTTGTAATATCCTTTCGATTAAATTATATCTGTGCAGTAATTATACACTATGGACTGGTATAAGTCAAGTGTTAATGGGAGGTGATTAAAATTTCGATAAGCAAGAGAGCCTGGTCAGGAACGGCTAAGGAGACGACCCCAGGCGTAGCAGTTCTTCCTCCAACTAGATACCTACCCACCAAGACCACATTCAAGGGGGCCAAGAAGCGCAACTACATGAATGAGGAGCGTGGTAATAGAGACATGAACTATGGGGTGGTGGACTCAGTAAGACAGTCCTCAGTAGACATGGCAGGCCCCTGGTATAACGACACGTCACCCGTACACTTCTGGGCAGCATGGGGGCTACCTACCACCACCACCATCACCACTAATGTATACAAGCACACGTTCCTGGTAACCGACCCCCCGCCTACCTACACTATAGTACGTTCACTGGACGCCGTTACATACTACGTACCGTTCTCGACTTTGGCTAGTTGGAAGCTGTCCCTGGTGTCTGATGGCGGCCTGCTCTCTATGGACGCTAACTATATAGGGCTTTACGCACAGAAGTACGCCTCTCCACCATCCCCCACATTCAGTACCGTCTTGCCGTTTAATGGGTATGCTGGTAAGATCACGACTCAAACAGGTTTATCCACCGACATAGCCGATCTAGAAATATCCTACTCTCAAAAGGTAGCACTCTGGTATCCGACGAACGGGACAGCCGACTTTATCCAAACGTATGTGGGTGAGCGTGAAGCTAAGTTAGGGTTTACCATCCGGTTCGATAATGACACCATGTATAACTACTGGCGTAACAACCTGTTCGACACACTCACGTTTGACATACAGGGGCCTGGGGTTACCAACATCTACACCCTGGCACTACCCGCTACTGTCACAGGCGGCACGTTCAGTCTCAGCTATAAGGGTCAGACGTATGCATCCATTGCGTACAACGCACTAGCGGCTACACTACAGACAGGTCTGCGGAACCTTAGCTCTATCAGTGGAACCAATGTAGCCGTGACTGGTACCGCACCTAACATCTCAATAGACTTCACAGCAGGCACCTTATCGGCTGACCCCGCGCTGCTCATACCTGACTTTAGTGGGCTGACGGGTACAGGGGGACTGCCGTTCTTCGGTGCTACCTTGCTACCTACCTACCCACAAGAGCTAAACATGGTGATGAGTAACATTACGTATGACACAATGGAGCATGATCTGAGCAAGGACAACATCCTCATGAAGACGACTGGCACCGTGTTAGCTATTCCAGGCACCCCATTGTTCAGTGGCTTCGTGCAGAATGGTGTGAGTGCTTATACTACTTAGTGTGGAATTGGTATTATCAAGTCTCTTCTGCCATATACTGTAAAGCCCATCGTACTTACCGTATAGCCAGGCATCTTCGGTATGTTGCCAGTTGGGGGTAATTTTCATATCTAATTCTAGTCTACCTAAGTTTACATTGCAGGTGTGACAAAGTAATCCGCGCACCCTTCCAGTGAAGTGGTTATGATCTATGTGAGCGGTACAGCTAGTCTTATAGAAGAAGTAAAACTCTTTACGACAGATTGCACAAGCATAGTCTTGAGCGATCATCATTACAATCCAATCTGTACCAGTTAAGCCATACTTTTTAATGTTTCTGCCGCCATAACCCGTAGTGGCTAGTCTTTTTGCAAGTTCGGCATCCAACTTATTGTATCCTCCTTAGTTAAGAGTATCTTACCACGAATAAATAAGCGTGTCAAGCAGTAGAGAGGACAAAATGACAGATAAGCAAGCATACAGCTTTAATGATTATTTTAATTCGCCTGATAGTAAGGGGCTTGAGATAGTGGTAGGTGGCGTTCCATTTCGCATCAAGAGATCACTCACGTTAGAGGAGAAGCAACGAGCACAGGACGCATCCATCAAGATAGAGATAGGCGATGACGGACTACCTAACATCACACAGATGAACCAGGGAGCTTACACAGTAGAGGTAGTACTGGCGGCATTGAAGTGGTGGCCCTTTACTTACCCAGACGATTACGAGGTGGAGTCCTTACGTGGGTCGCCAGTGCCTATCAATAGGGAGACTGTATCCGCGCTAGACGAGTACTTGAATGAAGAGATAGCGGCTAGGGTGCTCAGGATAGGGGAGGTACAGAGGCAGGGCCTTAACCCTTTCGGGAAGAAGTAAAGAAGAGTCTCAAGTCAGGCGGCAAGCCCAAAGGCGAGTTAGACACACGCTCGTTTGCCTTCAGGTACGCTTGCTACAGTGAGTTTCATTGGACTCCTGAGGTGGTAGGGTTATTGCCAGAGGTAGAGGCATGGAAGTTGGCTATAGTGTTTGAAGAGGTAGGGGCATACAGGTACAGGTCTAATAAGGATATGGAGTCTCAGAATAGGATGGCTAATACAAGGGGGCCTGGTTGGGAAGAGAGTTTCGAGTTTGGTTCTGCCGATGAAAACGACTACGGAGATCGGCCCGATATAACGAGAGGTGAGCCAATTGAGGAATAGACGAAAGAACGACAGCCGAAAGGCCAACGAGTACGATGGGGTGCAGTATCGCGCCCTTCTTTTATCTGTGTCCCAAAGGCAGGCCGTACTCATGGCAGACCTAAGTAGGCTGCTTGCTGAGGATACCTATATAGAGAGTGTGCTAGAGCATATGGAGAGACAAGAGGCTATGATGTTACAGGTACTCAAACGATTGGATGAGAAGTAGCCTTATGACGGCAGAGATAGGAATTAAGGTACTACTAGAGGATGCTGCACGTCAGGGACTCTATAATATCAACTCAGAGCTAGGCCGTATGAGCACTCTGGGTAGGGCTGCTGGTGTTGGTCTAGGCGGTATGAACTCTGTGCTGCTAGGTATATTTGCTGGTACGGCTGTAGCGTTTGCGGGGTTTGCGTTATTAGTAAAAGGGGCCATAGATAACGCTGTTAAGTTCCAAACTATCCTGATACAGATGGGGCGTGCTGGCAACTTGACTGGTGCTCAAATGACGGCATTGGGTCAGGTGCTCATGGACGTAGGGGGGCACTCTATATTCTCCATCGAGGAGTTAGGTCAGGCATTTGTGGTACTCCTTCAAAGGGGCATCACTGCTAAAGACATCATGACGGGGGTTGGTCAGCAGGCAGTCTACTTAGCAGAGGCTACAGGTATGAAGGCGGTTCCAGCAGCACAGCTATTGGCGTCTACCATGGTAGCATTTAACATCCCCGCATCCAAGGCAGCACAAACCGTTGACCTTCTCCAATTTGCCATAGAGCACGGCATTGGGCCTAGTGACACATTAGCTTCCAGTATAGCCAGATTAGGGTCTATTGCGTCTGTACTGCACATCTCATTAGCAGACACCATACCCGCATTAGACGTACTCACCAGGGCGTCGGGTAGTTATGCTACGGCTACCACTCAACTGTACTACTATCTCAATCAGGTGAAGTTTGGAACCTCTACCTATCGAGATGAGATACAAAAGCTAGGTATTAGTTTCTATGATGCCAAGGGTAACTTCATCGGCCTGAACCAATCGTTGGTGCTGCTCTATAACACGCTTAAAGACAAGACCCCACAAGAGGCGGCGGCAGTATTAGGGGCACTCTTCAATATACGCTCCAGCCAGGGCATAGCTATACTCATGGAGCAGATGAAGCAGTTGGCGGGCCTGACCGATACGTTATCTAAGTCTCATGACAACTTGGGTACAGCCATGATGCGTGCTCAACAAGCGGAGCAGTCGGCGGCAGGCTTGTGGCGGGCGTTTAGAACCAATCTACAGGACGTGTTGACCTTGATGGGTGGCCCATTCTTGGGTGCTATCCAACCCATGTTAGCTAACCTGAACAACTTAGCTATACAGTTACGCACATTCGCTGCACAAAACCCTCAAACGGCGGCGGCTTTTCTTGCATTGGGTCTAGCTATCTCTGGATTAGCCCTTATCATCATGGTAGCCGTGTCTCCATTCGGGCCATTCATAGCGATCATCCTTGCTACAGTGGCGGCTATTACTCTTGGTGCATTGGCGGCACAGAAGTTCATCCCTATATGGGGGCAGTGGTTGGACTGGCTTAGTGGCAAGTCAGAGATGGACGCACAACGCATCAAGGCCGCTAATCTCTCCATAGCACAGGGGGTAGATGCCGCAAAGCTACAAGTGGGTTTCAAAAATATAGAGTCCTTACAAGCTAACCATGTACGCCTGATGGAGCTTATAGCTAAAACTAGCAGCCCAGTCATGGTAGCCATATACAACGGCATGGATGCACAAATCTTGCAGGAGCTAGGTAAGGCTAGAGACCAGCAGATAGCGATAGAAAGAGACAGGGATGCCAAACAACTAGCTCTGCATAAAACTCTCGCGGGCAACATGGTAATAGCAGAAAGAACGCTGCAATCAGACCTACGTGCCGCTAACGATACAGCAGTATGGGTGGCTGATCTGACTAGGAAGCGTAACGCTCTTTATCAGGTGCTCCTGCAAACCAACGATAAGCAGAAGAAAGCAGAGATACAGCACCAGATTGACATGCTCAATGCTCAGATAGCTGGCGGCAATGCACAAATCTATCAAGATCAGAAACAGGCCGATATACAAAGGGCGAGATTAGCCAAGTACCATAGCGACCAACTAGCCAACCAGCAAAACTTTATACAGCGGTTTTTAGGTGCGGCTGGACAGGCATTTAATAGTTGGTGGGCCATGACGGTATCTGACTTATCGCAAATGACTTCCTATTGGGGTGGGTGGTTCTCTAACTTGGGCGTCATGACTCAACGAAGTCTAGCCATAGTAGGTAGCTCATTCAGTAACTTCGGTGCCCTGGTGAGAAGTATAGTAACGGGTTTTTGGAACGCACTTGTAGGGTTATGGAATAATGGTTTTGGCGGTATGCGTGGGGCAACCGTGGGAGGCACAAATAACATACTCGGCATCTTTGCAGGAATACCAGGAAGTATCTTCTCTCGACTATCTCCATTGGGTAACTTGGGAGGCTGGTTTGCTAACTGGATAAACAACGCCGCCAGTGTGGTATGGGGATGGATAGGAGCAATTGTAGCTCCCTTTCAATGGGCTGCTAATCAAATAGCAGGACTCTTGCCACACTCTCCGCCTAAGTGGGGGCCTCTAGTGGGTTATGAGAAATGGCTACCCAACATGATAAAAACTATGGCAAAGGGTGCTACAGATGCCGCGCCACAGCTGCAAATGGCGTTTTATGGGGCGACTCAAGGAATAGCCTCAGCCTCATCATCTGTCTCTCCTTCTTCTGGGGGTGGAGGGGCACAGCCCACGGTTATATATCTGGATGGTAAGGTGATCTATGACAACACCATGAATAGGATGCGTGGGGATATGGCTATGAACGGTTTGTGGAGAGCCTTTAGATGACAGCTATCAGTATCTACAATGTAAAGTCTGCTACGTATGGGGCCGTAGGTAACGGTACGGTAGACGACACTGCATCTATCATCAGTGCTATCACAGACTCTCAGAATAACGGCGGGGGGATAGTCTACTTCCCTGTAGGCACGTATAAGACCTCAGCCACGCTCATTATACCTATTGATGGGGTTACTCTCCTAGGGGCTGGTTGGAACTCCATCATACAGCCCGCATCTGGGTCTCTGTTTGACGTGATTGCTACGACCATACCAGCTACCGTGGGACTGAGTGGGTACATCCGTAACTTCATTGGCGTAGAGCAACTCATGATAGACTGTACTAACATGACGGGCACCACGTCGGGCATAGGTAACGCCATACACTTCTATGGAGTGCGATATAGCTACATAAGAGACGTGTACATAAAGTCCAGTCCCAATTGGGCCGTCATACTCGATGGAGATAACACCAGTCCAGGCTTTAACTTTGGATACGATTGTCAGATATCCCGTTGTGTGTTCGACCTCAACGCCGCCAATGTATGGGCAACTGGCAGTGAGGCTCACGACATAGTAGAGTGTCGTTTCAAGTGGGCGGGGTCAGCTACGGCGGCACTCCAACCAGCATTTGCCACGCAGGATACCAACGCGATGCACCTGAGATGTTCTGGGGGGTACATGACCATAATGGGTAACGTGTTCGGTGTGGGAGGCACATATACCACAGAGGCCATCCGTCTATCTAATAGTGGCCCGTGTAAGGTAGTAGGCAACCGCTTCGACCAGGTGAGGAACCAGGCAGTCACCATGAATGGCGGTAATCATATCTTCTCCAACAATCAGGTAGGCTCTCCTGGGTCGGCTATTTCGGGAGTACCAGGTATCCAGATAGGCTCGTCTAAGAACACCATCACGGGTAACAAGTTCGATATAACGGCGGGTGCTATGAACGCTAACTATGCCATAGCAGAAGCAGGTGGCCCATTCTCTGACAACATCATAGCAGACAACAACTTGCTTACAGGTACTTCGGGGCTTATTAGCCAGAACGCTACCAGCACTAATAAGGTGCATCACAATACGGGCTATAACCCACTAGGCTTTTCTGTATCTCAGCCATCCGTACCTGCATCTACTGTAGCCATCACTAACAATAGTGGAGTGGACTGCACGGTACATATCGTGGGCGGCACAGTCACAGTCATAACGGTAGGCGGAACTACTACGGGATTAGGAGCCAGCCCAAACACGGTAAGAGTGCCTGCCGGACAAACAATAGCCATGACCTATAGTGCCGCGCCTACCTGGAAGTGGTTTGGTGATTGAGTGTCACTTCTCCAGACCCTACCACAACTTGAGAATGAGATACCGCCTCCCCCGCCACCTACGATATACTCGGTTACTCTGGCTACTCAAGACATCACACTATATGTAGATCAGATGTCGGTGGTTATCCACGATACTTTGGGTCAGGGGCCAGGTGCGGGGTCGAGTGGGGCAACCCAGGGGCGTGCTGCTACACTCAAGATGAATACTAACTTAGGCCCGATGAGCAGTGCTATAGGCGCGGGTCAGGCCCTTCCTAGTGGAAGTACCCCGTCGTTGGTGCGCCAGGGAGAGATAGTAGTGAGGGACGCTACAGGCACGATCATATTTGGGGGCTTTGCTACTAAGTACACAGATACCACCACATCTGCCATAGGGGTTAATCCCCAGAACTTCACATCCGTAGAGGCTATAGACTACAGCACGTCTCTACAGCGCACGTTTATCACTGAGTCCTATGCTGCTGTTACTGACGTGTTTATCATAAGGGATATAGTCAACAAGTACGTGCCCTGGGTTAAGCTAGACTTCTTCCCCACTATAGGCACATATACATTCCCTAGAGCCGTTTACAATAAGCAGTCAGTAGAGCAAGCGTTTCAAACCGTGGCTGGCATCACTGGGTACTTGATCTATGTGGACTACAATAAGTTCTTACGCTATGTCAGTCCCACGTCGGCTAGCTCGTCTCCCTGGAACCTCTCAGACCAGCCGGACTTTATCACCACCTGGCCTCATGCAGTAGAAGAGTATTCTTTAGACGACAACTCCATCATCAATCGGGTGTTCTTTCATGGCGGCTCTCATTTCAGTGACGACTTCACACAAGACCTCGGATATCAAGCCAACGGTAGCAATACGGGGTTCTCATTGCTCTACCAACCACAGGTAGCTACTGATGGAACATACACAGTCAAGGTGGCAGGGGTTACACAGGTACTAGGAACCATAGACGGTACAGGGCCAGCCAACACACTTATAGTCAATGGTGGAACTGCTCAGGTACTTTTGGATAGGGGTAATCAGGCACTCACATTCAACACGGCCCCAAGCACAGGCGTTAGTGTCACCATGAAGTATCGCTACTCGTTTCCGCTTACCGTAGTAACCACCGATGAAAACAGCCATGTATTCTTTGGCACTTACTTGGATGGGGACATCAACGATAGTACCGTGAACGATACGCCTACAGCCATACAGCGTAGCAAGGTGCTTTTGAGTCAGCAGAGCTTCGGGTTGTTGACTCTCAAAGTGATGGTGTACAATCGTCCTGGCATACAGGCGGGGATGCTCATAAGACTCACCAACACGTTAAGGGGCATAGATAACACGTACCTGGTGCAAGAGGTAGAGATACAGCCATTAGGGGCAGGCAACTTTATGTATCTCTTGTCGTTGGGTGCATGGAACTGGAACCTGATAGACTTCTTACTCAAGCTACCCACGCTATCGGCGTTTGCTGACGTGTCGGAGTCTACCAGTGTGTCAGGGTCTGGTGGTGCGGTGTCGTCTACGCAGGTACTCGCACGTGTACAGGTACACGACACATGGAAGAAGAAGGAAACTACTGGCCCTTATTATGCTAGAGTGGTGGCTTATGTGCCGCGTCCGTTTGGTGGAACTTTATGGGGACCAGGGGACGCTTACCCTGGCTTCTCTACCATCTCGTCTAATTCATAAGGATATCAGATGAACGCACAGCCGATCAACCTGGGGGTGAAGGTACACTGGACAGTAAAGGAGCGTCAGTCTGGTGCGTGGGTAGTCATGCACGAGTTTGATAATCTGGTAACTGACTACGGGCTTACCGCGCTTTCTGGTGCTCCGTCTAATATCTATACTCCCCCCATTTACTTAGTGATAGAGACCAGCAAAACCACCATGAGCAGTCAGGCCAACTCTGGAACCGCCAGTGCTGTATTGGTAGCTGACCCCACCATAGCAGGGGACACCAGGCTGGTACTATCTGTGGGCTTAGCAACAGAAGAGGTGGTAACTTTCAGCAGCAAGTCTGGTACTGGCCCCTATACATTCACACTAGCGGGAAACTTGGCATTCACACATCCAGTAGCCGACCCCGTAGTGAGAGAGGTGGCTAACGGAGACAGCATGTCCGCTGTATTAGCCGAGGCACAATACGACCCCACGTTTGACCCCAACAACCGATCAGTCTTGGCGTCTTCATTCTCTCCAGGTATCGGACAAACTACCAGTCAGTTCTTCTTGGCGGGCATAACGGCAACCAACCTGTTCTTCGCGCATGTAGGTATGGCAGATGCAAGGCCAGTGGGAAGCTCGTCAGGACACCTCCATAACTACGCTCATTTGGGCTATTCACACACTAATACAAACGATATAGAAATTGATGTTGCTTGGACTCTCCAACGCTACTAGGGAGTCAAGTAAGTAGCGGCAGCGATCAGTCTATCTGGTAAGTCATCCATTAAGCCAGGGGCGCGATTACACCTACCGCATAGCATTCCCCTAAATTTATACGGGGGCTGATGGCTATGATCTACGTGTAGTCTTCTTCCGTTTGGCTCTGGTTCGTGGCAGATATCACAACGTCCACCACGCTCTGCTATAAAGCTGTCTACTTGCTCCATAGTAAGCCCATAATTTCTTTTGTAGTTTTGTCTTATGGTTTGTATTCGGTATTCTTCTGGGTGTTCTTTACGCCAGTTTTTCTTGTCAGCAACTTGCTTTGGCCTGTACTGCTTATAGTATTGTTGGTGATATTGCTCGTCGGCTTTCTTATCTTTATAAGGCATAAATGCTCCTATCAATAATACCTGTGTACTCTACTTATTATACCACAGCAACGAATAAAGTGCAAACTAAAATTTACCACATTCTGAAGGGGGGTGATGCCCATGGCTTTAGCAGTAAGAACCAACGGCTCGTTGAGCGCGAACATCATTACTGCAAGCTGGTGACTGCTTCAATGACATAAGAGACCTCTTTACTGGCACTATGCAAGACCAGGAAGTCACCATACGTAACGTGCTTGTCCTCAAGGCTATAGGCGCGGCCCCTAGTGCTGCTGCTACTGGCTCACTCAATGCTGGCACCACTATGGGTATAGGCTCCTACGTCTACGTCTATACCTATGCTAATGCTGATGGTGAGTCTAAGATCAGTCCTACGTTTAGCATCAGTACCACATCAGGAAACCAGAAGGTAGCCCTGACTGGTATCACGGTAGGCTCTACTGGTACAACAAAGCGGAACATATACCGTACAGTTGTTGGTGGGGGCACGACCTATAAGTTTGTGGCAGCCCTTAACGACAACACCACAACCACCTATACTGATAGCGTGGCAGATGGCAGCCTAGGAGCAACTGTAGCCAACACCCCCACATTCGGCGGGGCCATTATCCTGCAAGACTCTACGGGTGCGGTTACATTCAAGATCAATAATGACGGGTCGTTCTCAGCAGCCAACTTCCCTAACACCACCATCACTGGCACGCTTACCGTGTCTGGACTTTCTACTCTACATGACATAATAACCTCTACAGGTAAGATTGGTAAGGTAACTGCGGGGGACGTGTTAGACTTCTCTGGTGGTACTGACACGACGATTAAAGCTATCAGTGGTAGGATTAAGCACAGTCAGGGCACAGACGTAACCGGCACGTTCACTGTGAGTAGTAGCTCTACATTCAGTGGTGCGGTGAGCGCGACTTCTGGAATGACGGTCAGTGGCGGCACACTTACTACGGGGGCTATTACTGCTAGCGGCGTTATAACAAGCAGTGCGGGCTTTAACATAACGGGCGGTACCCTTAGTGGACTAACCAACGGGTTTTCTAGGATAAACGCTGTCAATATAACTGCTACGACCACGACCACGTTCTTTAATCATGGTCTAGGCGCACAACCTGACTGGATAGCCTTTAAGATAAACGGCACCAGCACCTCACCGCACAATATATATATCAATACAGTTAACTCCACACAGCTACAGGTAACGTCAGATGGCTCTTTGGGTTGTGATATACTCAGTGGTAAATATTAACGGAGAACATATTGGCTACAGCAGTTATAGAACGTACGATTATTATGCTAGCCCCTATTGGAATGGTGGTGGACGAGGTTGCTATTAGACAGGACGCTTTCGTCTTGCAGGCAGCAGGACTATCACAGGGCACTCGTATGTGGCTCTCTCCTGTACAGGTAGATACCCTGTCTGGAACCACCTATACCATACATACGGGATTATCTTTAGTGTTCACGTTGTTATCTACTGATGATGCCGCACTTACAGCCCCCGCTAACGTGTCAGCATTTAAGTCTAGATGGTCGGGGTGGATTATTGTAACTCACGCTAGAAACATACAGTTGGAGTAACTCTCAGGTCAAGACCCTAAAGGGATGAATTGTGTATAACGTAAAGCTACATAGAGAAACTTCTGGTACCAGGTTTGGCCTGGTAAAAGACGACATCAGATACGATGACCCTATAGCTACTTGTGATATGTGTGGGCGACAGGGTATACAAAGCGACTATCTCAACCTGGTAGTTGTTACTGGTAGTCTAGGGCATCACTCATTAGTTCATTTAAAGCAGCAGCCAGCAGAGTTATGGGCCTGTAGTTTAGATTGTTGGTTGCAGATATTCGTGTTAACTGGTACGGACTTAGCAAGGGAGATCATAGAGATAAATGCAGGAGAAGAGAGGAGCAACCACCACGACAGGGCCAAAGTCCTCATTCATCAAACTGGAAACAGCCTCATTAGAGCTTCTCAAGAGGTATATAGACTTGATAGTGTCTCACAAGCTGATAGCAGAGAGCCTCGAAAATGAGATGCAAAGGTACCTACGAGAAACTTATGGGGCAGACACGGCTAAGGATAACTGGTCAATAGACTTGCAGAGCGGCCTTTTAGAGATTACTGGAAAAGCCGGATGAGAATGTTGTGTGCCTTGATGGTATTGATGTTGGGGGCTTTCTTCGTTGCCGCTTGTGCGGGGGTTGGGGCTATACCGCCCACCACCCAGAAGAGAGTATTACCAACACCTGGTCCTGCAACGTCTAATCCAGTACCAACACCCACACCGATGCCGCCACCTAAGTTCGTGCCAACCCCAACCCCTACTTTACCGCCAGCTATAGTGGTTACTCAAGTAGACTTAGGAGTACAGCCACCATCATTAGTAGGATTTCATTGTGGCTCTATAGTAACGTTCACGTACATCGTGGTCTTCCGTCTACTCCCAAGCGGTATGAGTGACGATAATGATGGGGGCACTATTAAGTTCATGTATACTACTAACAACGGCAGGTCTAGTTATGAAGCGTCGGTTGACTACTCGCCAGGTAAAGATCATGTAGAGTACGTTTTTGCCAAAACTGGTATCTTAGATGAGTCACACACGTTCCCTGGTGTGGCACAGGTTATAGTGAGCAGTCCTAATCCTATCAAGTCCTTACAGGTAGTGCCCTATGGAGAGTGCAGTTGACTAATGGAGATACAGACGCCAATGGCAAGCCGCTTACCCAGAACCAAATACTCAAGAGGATTACTCAAGCCCTACAGGACAACCGTGGGCAGACTGAGAAGCACCTTACTGACCTGGAACGTAAAATAGACCAGCTTTCCAGGGATATACAGAACCAATTTGTTACTAAGTTAGAGTATGACCCAAGACATAAATATTTAGAGGACAAGATGGAGGTATTCGAGAGACACATGCTCAACAGTGAGATAGAGAGTAGGGTATTCGCTGTAACTCAACTAGAAGTAAAGCAACTTACTGAAGACGTAAAAGAGCTAGACATCAGGCAAAGAGGAGCGGCAGCCAGAGCTATACCTTGGATAACCGTTAGTATCAGTTTGATAGCTCTCATTACTGCTATCTTACAACACGTACAGTTGAGGTAAGCATGATAAGCATAAGTCTACCTGGTTGGGAAGCTCTTTACAACTCTGTAGTGCTCACTGGTCTGCTGATTACACAGATATACCTGGCCTCTGCTATAGTCTTCGCTCAAAGGCGTCAAATTAAAGAGAGAAAGCTAGAGTTAAAGAAGCAATTAGAACTGGTTAGGAAAGAAGCGGAGGCCCATGTTAGAAACGGTATTAGTAGCAGCCATTTTGATAGTGGAGATAATCAACACGATCAAACACTGGAGGGTTAATGTCTCCTGAAGAGTTAATAAGAAGATGGGAAAACTTATGTATAAAGGAGCCAGGCGTGCAGACTGGTACGCTACTGATAAAGCTGTTTGACGACTGGAGAAAAGAAATAGATCAGATACTACTGCTATATGCTGAGTGTAAGGCCGTAGAACCAGACACAGAAGAGAAGGTTGAATAATGAACGGTCTTGATTACTCTATGGGTATGCCATCACTATCAGCTATGAAGTCAGGAAGTATTGGGTTTGTTTGCAGGTACGTGGGGTATACGTCTCCATCTCTGCCGCAAACTAAAATACTCACATCTACAGAGGCCCAGACACTAAGCCGCAATGGGCAAATGCTGGTATCTAATTTCGAGTGGTATAACTACTTAAGCGACGGTACATTTGCGCCACGTACACGTGAGGGGTTTGCAGCAGGAGCGACGGATGCAAGAGTAGCCCTAGCCGTTCATAACAACTGTGGTGGTGGGTCTAGCTCCCCTATATACTTCTCGGTAGACTACAACTCGGATGGTACTGATGTGCTGGACTACTTCAAAGGCGCGGCATCTGTACTAGGACTAAAGCGTGTGGGGGCCTATGGTGGATATAGATGTATAAAATTCTTGTTTGATAACGGACTTATTAGTTATGGTTGGCAGACCTATGCGTGGTCAGGTGACGGGCAAGGAGGCACTCTTTGGGATAGTCGAGCACAGATCAGACAGACCCAGAACGCTGTGCAGTTCGGCGGCATAGAGGTAGACCTGGACGTAAGTATGGTGAGTGACTTTGGAGGCTGGATGGCAAAGCCCTGGTATGACTACGACATAGTAGTGCCGTTTGGAAATAAGAATTATGATGCGGCTATTGGAGGGGCACACGACTTAGACATAGGAGCACCACCTAACTATCCTGTAACTGCTCTTGTATCGGGGGTAGTATCTGATATATCCGCACCCGATTGGGGTAAGCAGGTGGGTATTCGTTTAGACACCCCGATCAACGGAGTACCCTGGCTACACTACCTACACCTCTCAGCAGTAAACCCCTCACTTGCAGTGGGTCAAAGGGTGTCTGTAGGTCAGGTGATTGGTTGGGTAGGCGGGGGTAATAGCCAGGCACAATATTCTGGCACTTCCAACCCAACGGGGCAGAACTTTATTAACTCCTCAAATAGCTCCTCGCGTATCCAGGTGGGTGTAGCTCTCATGAATGGCCCCATTTATGGGGGTTATGGTTGGGAAACTTGGGCAGAGAACCCGCCTATAGATCACTTCGACTCTCCCCTTAATCCTACGGGGTTAATTCTAGCATCGCGTACAGCACAAGGAGGCAGCATGGGAATACCTATAGGTTGGCAAGACGTTAGTGTAGGTGGGGATATGCACCTGACTAATCCAAGCAATAGCTATATAGTACGCGGCGGATTTAGAAAGGTTATCCTAGCAAACAATTGGTCTGGTGGCAATATCCCACTAGAGAACGAGTCAGGAGACATGCCAAACCCAGAGGAGCATACAGCAGGGGTTGCAGGTAAGTCTCATGGAACCAGGCAAACATTTGTAAGCAGTGAGCTACTCTACTTCCCTGATGCTTCCTACATGGGCTTTGGTGGTGGTCTGGGTGCTGATATCATGATAGTTCGCTCCCAAAGAGATAAGGCCCTGGCTGATTTGGATGCCGCCAACAAAATAATAGCCGCCCTAGAAGCTGCTGCTGGACTACCTGCCGACCTACAATCCGCTATCAATATAGGGATGCCAGAGTTGGAGCAAGCTGCCAGCGACCTACAATTAGCGTCGGATGAGTTAGCCGCGCTCTCTAAGCAGCAACAGACGGGAAGCAGTGTAGTGAGTCAACTTATAGCGGCATTAAAGCCTTATGTAAAATAACTAATGAGAGGAACTTATGGAGTGGTTTAACGCGAATGTGTGGCCCATTATTCAACCCCTACTGTACACTGTAGTACTGCCGCTGCTGTTGGCGTTTGCGTCCAGGCTGGTGATTGCTGGATATAGTAAAATGCCTGCCAATATAAGGGGCATTATCAAAGACGTGGTAGGCACTAGTGTAGCCGCCGTTGAGCAAGCGTTCCCTGACTATAGTGCAGTAGAGAAGAAGGCCAAGGCTGAGGAGTTTATACAGAGGCAGTTAGGGGCACACGGACTACACATCTCTAATGATGTACTAGACCCATTGATAGAGGAAGCTGTACTAGCCCTTCACTTAGTGATAGCTGATGATAGCAAGCCCATGACGGGGTTTACGTCATCCCCTAGTGTGGTGCCTCAAGCAGCTACTAATAAGAAGTGAAGATAACTAGGAAAGGTCAGTATGACTGTAGAACTTTACGACCCTAATATAAGCTATGCCGCACCATCAGGAGCACACCTGACGTATAGGGGAGGCCCACTACTCAAAGCCGCCAGGCTGTTTGGGGTCTTCATAGATGCTGGTAGCGGATACCCACTGGTAGATCAGATGCGTTCATTCATGAAGTGGCTTATAACCAGCGACGTAGTGAGTGGCATGGCAGAGTATAACGTGGGCACAGGAGTTTACGTAGGGGATGCTGTCATCAAACTGGGTGGTAGTACTCCCCCGCCTCCACCCAAAGACTGTAGTGCGGAGTTGCAGGCCCTCATTGACTGTATCCAAGCAGGAGGCAGTATAGGTGGAGGCAAAAAGAAAAAGCACGCATCACTAGACTTGCCACACCGTAAGAAGCTACGTATGGCCTCTACCGCGGTGACTGATGCACAGATACAGAAGCTCATCAGAGACAATATAAAGAGTGGTGTGCTTCCTAGCCCCGATAGTGAGACGTTGTTTGTGACGTTCTGGCCTAGTGGCATAGTGATACAGTATGACCCTCAAGATGCATCGTGCCAACAGTTTTGTGGCTATCACTCGAATGATGGTAAGAACTACTACGCTGTGTTGCCTTATCCCGACTGTGCAGGCTGTACAGGGGGCATGTCGGTGTTGGACGCGCTTACATCTGTGACTACTCATGAGATATGTGAGGCCGTAACTGACCCCGTACCTGGGAGTGGCTGGTATGACGATCAAAACGGCGAGATTGGGGACATCTGTGCCTGGCAAACCAGAGTTGATGCTGGCTGGACAGTACAAGAAGAGTGGAGCAATGAGAAAAATGCGTGTATATAAAGCCCTGATAACACTAGTCATGACAGTTACACTTGCCGCTCCCTATGTGTTAAATCGTCACTAATGAGAGGATAACATGAAAAGATTAATTATAGCCGTCTTACTTCTCCTACCTCTTCTGGGGTTAGGAGGGGGGGCGTTCGCTATCGCTCAGCCGATGGTAGCGTTTGCTGATAAGGGGCAAGCTGACTGTAAGCTCATGGTACCCCCTAATCCACTCACTGCTGCTGGACTAGCGACTCCTTGGGTGCTCTCTAGTGGTGGGGCTAGCTGTCATGAGTCAGACCCTAACTCGGCCGTCTTTGTACAGGCCACCATATTCAGTCCGTCTGCTAAGTCACTGTCTGTATACTCTCCACTGGTGATAGACTCTGGCACTAAGCCCGCCGTCAGTCCATCTGTTCCTGTACTGCCCTCTGATGCTGTAGTAGGTATCTTCGGAGGTGGTAACGATAACAGCACTCACTTAGTCGGTGCTATCGCCGATGTAGCACAGTGCGTTAATGGTGCGCCTCACCCCTTTGGACAGGTCTTCTATTGTCACACCCCATCACTTTTCTCTGCTATGTCATCGGCGGGTATAGTGCCTCCCCCATTGGGTACTGCCAACGATGGACAGCCATGCCCCACAGTAAGGGACTGGATGATAGTAGATCAAGACCAGAGTGACAATGTACAGAGTCAATACTTAGTAAGTGGGAGTGGTCAAACTGCACAGGATACCACGTCAAATAGAGCGGCCTTGGGAACTTTCTCCATCGCCAAAAACCCATCAGACAATCGAGTGCTCACTAACTTCATGGATAAGGCGTTGGGGTGCTCTCCGTGGACGGCCCCCGATCTGGCGAATGGTGGTGCTCCCAGCTTCTCCCAGGCATTAGACGAGTACCAAGCCAATGCACTACAGGCGTTTCCACAAGCACTTATGCCTGCTGGAGACCCGATGACTATGGCTAATGGGACAAGCAACCTGAGTAAGATTAATCTCTATCGTGTAGGGGTAGATCAGCCAGCAGCTAACTCTTTGACAGATGCTAGCACGTCGGCTTACTGTGCCAATATACTCTTCAATGCACCTGCTCGACTTAATGCTAACCAGGCTGCACTGTTAGCGTTACCCTCTCCTGTAAGCTCTGCTGCTAATTCACTCTGGACTTTCATGGCACAGCGTTTGAGCTTTACCCTAAGCGCACCGGCAGGGCAAGGACTCGACTGCACTGGTCTAGGTTTTAAAAATCCTGTACACTTGACACTAGATAGTGCTGGAGTGACTGTAGCAGCAGTGATAGACTCATGACCTATAGTGGAACAACGCCGCTTCCTTGTTTCCACCAATTTTTTAAGGTGAGGAAGATGTCATACGCCCCAATGACTAAGAAAGAGAGTCAAATTATGCAGGGAGAGACACAGTATGGGGTTTTAGTAGTGTGTGCCTTTTGCGGGGAGCGTAGAGAGTTGTGGGACAGTGGAGTGATACAGATTTTAGGCATAGGACTAAGAGAGGAGTAGAGAGTGTGCACATCCACTCTGTGTACGTTCTTACAAGACGACATGATAGGTTCGATTGACCCCATTTACTTAATCTTACTTGGATTTGCCATCATGATTATTGTTATAGGTGGCATGGGCTTCTTAATGTTTAAGCTCAAAGACAGCAATGATGGCATACTTAGAGAGCTTGCTACCATCAGAAGGAATACCACAGGCAGTCTGGTAGCACTTCCCATTAATCCACTCAACCCACAACGAATGAGTAAGATAGAGCAGTACACCCACGAGCTAAGAAAGTTAGACGTGGATAAAGAGCCAGGAAAAGCTGCAAGGCTGTCGAGTTGGCTGGCGCACGAGGCAGGGAAGTTGCAGGACGAGATAGAGGATACGGGTGAGCTTACTAAGCAAATTCCTAAAATAAAGTACGACCCTCAGACTGGTGCTAAAGTCTTGGAGGGTACATCTTTTGACCCTCGATGGATTAGTGGGGTGGAGAGAGAGTACACTGGACTATGATGCTTAAGTTCAAGGTCTTAATTATAGGGGCTATGGTGGTAGGGGGTTTGGGCTTTGGACTAGCTACAGGGGCTACCCTACGCTATGCCTCTATGAGACCTGTGACACAAGCACAAGCAGGGTACATACAGCCCGCACAAATCAGCCACCCTCAAGTAACCCCACACCCAAGTATAGCCAGCTTAAAGGGGGCAGCAGCCAAACCCAAACCTAAAGCATCAGTAAAGCCTAAACCCAGGCCCACATCACTACCTAATCGTGATGACGGATACTACATGGGAGAGAGTGTTAGCCACCAGATACTCAGGGTCTTTGGGATGTATGCGCAACAGGCACTACTCATAGCGGGTTGTGAGTCAGGCTTAAACCCCAAAGCACAAAACCCCAACACGGGGGATGCAGGGGTCTTTCAGTTCACTCCTGGAACTTGGGCATTAACACCTTACAGCAAGCACTCTCCATTCGATGCTCGCTGGAACATATTAGCCGCCTGGTGGCTGTTTCAACATGATAATTACAAGTGGGGGGATGATTGGGTTTGCGCCCATCTAGTAGGACTTAAATGAAGACCAAGAAGATCAATGTTTTCGAGGAGCAGAAAAAGTGGATGATGTGGCATCAAACAGCTAGAGCAACCTTCACGTATAACATGGATGGAGAACTGGCACAAGCATGTTACGACTCCCCCTTAGTGCTCTGGTCTAAATACATGAAGCCCGATGGCAGCGTTGAAGTGTTTGATATGGACTACTATAACTCACTCACTAGCCAGGAAGACATTAACAACGCGATTGCTGAAATCGGGGAGAACTTTTTACTATGATGCTCATTAATCGCGCCTAAAGTTAAACCCCGCTCTGTAGCCTGCGATGTAGTCGTCGTGCTGGCTCTCTGCCCAGTTGGCGTGAGTCTTCATCCTTCTCAGTTTTGGTAAGGCTTCTTCTAACTGCTCTCTGGTGAGAGGCCTTCCTGGGATGCTGAGGGACACGGCAAAGTCGTTGTACCCGTCTATGAGACCGATCTGATACTCCCTGGTTGCTAGTTGTTGTGCTTCCATTATCCTCCCCATTCTGAACGGTAACTACCGACCCGTTTACGGTTATATTTATTACTGGTGCTGGTTCTGGCTGCTCATTCATGGTTACATAAACTATGGGAGTTGGTGGAGGCTCTGGCTTGTTTATATCGTGCAGCAACAGCACAAACACTAAGGTCAACAAGACACCAAGAACCACCCCCAACAACGGCCTTAACTGGTCAGTCCTTATTTTCTTCATGCTCTAGTTCCAGTACAGTTGCCCTCGCCTCTTCAGTATCCCCCACCACGAGCATGTCAATACGATCTGTGTGAGTACCTCGGCGTCTCACCAGGTATATGTCCCAAACCGTGTTATCTTCGTCGTTCCAGAGCATTTCAAACGGCATAATCTCTATCTTCTCGTTTAGTTTCTCCCAACCCATTTAGCTATCACCCTCTCTGTCCAAGGTTGTAGTACACGCACCCTAAACTGCTCTATATGTGGCACCAGACTCATGATGATTAGGGCTACCAACACAGCAGACCCAAAGAATAAAAGCTCTTCCATATCGCCCCTTAATTTGTAGCTATAAACGCAATCACAAAGGCCATAACGACTGCCCACAGCACTATCCAAAGACACCCCGCACCCACTATCCACCAGAAATAAGGATGATTTATAAAGCTACGTCTATAGGGCTTCATATCACTACCTGATCGTGAGGGAACAAAGGCAACGGCTCTATCCAGACCCAAGGTAGCATCATGCCGCAAGGAGGACAGCTTCTCTCGTCTGGTATGGGTACAGCTATCTGACTCACGTATCTCCAAGCACCATCATTGTTGCGTTCCCAGACGTAACTACAAGAGGGACAACAGTATCTATCCCAAGAAATCCTAATTACTTTTTGCATTATCTCCTCCCAAGTCTCCTCTGTATCAGCCTGTCTATGGCTCTGTCGGTTAGGCCATAAGTTTCGTTGGTTAACCGCTCTATGCCATAGTTCTCTATGTAGTGACGTTCTGCTCGGTATGCATCTCCCTCTTCATCTGTGCGATAAAGAACTTCGTACTCTATGTCTGTGTACCCCGCATCTAGTATCTCTAGGATGCGTTTGTGCTTACAGGAGAGAGCCATCATAGACCCAGGATTACCTTTCTTCATCAAGGTCTCCATCTCTTTCCTGTGTTGATACATCCTGTTTTTGGTTCCTTTACCAAGGTAGAAGGGTTTCTGGTTGCGTGGGTCTATAAGGGCATAGACATAATACTGCCCATAATTCTTAGGTTCCAGCCCAAATAGTCGTGTCACCCAACCCACATTACACCTTCTTCAATCGCTTGAACTCTTCATAGTACCAATGCTGACATGACTTATCTGCCGCTGTTCTCTTAACGCCACCGCCTGCTCCCTCACCAAACCGACCTATATATTGTATAGCCAAATCAATTTGTGGACGCTTCTCAATGGTGTGTGATTGAATGGTCTTTAGAAACTCCACCTTAGAACCGTTAGGGTGCCACACCCAGAAGTCTCTGGCCTTAGTGCTTCCTGTTCTCTTATTAACTTTCCCTTTATACGGCTTAAGGCTGCCATCAAACCTATCTTGGAAGCTCTGCAACACCGCCTTGTTTACCATGGTTATACGCACTCTTAATTGATATCCCTCGACTGTTTTGTATACTGCAACATTTCCCTCGCCATCGAACAGACCACCATAGTATGCATCATTCATCCCCAGGTACTCCTAGATCTTCAGACTCTTCCTCCACATACTCTACCCTCACTATTAGATCATGATACCCTACAGAGTTTTGATCTTGTAGTACCTGCCACTCTAATACCTTAATTATTCTCATCCAGCCACTACCTAATGGTATACTTAACCCCACTGCTTCGTTTAACCAGTGTGTTATCTCAGATGTAGACATACTAGACCTAAACAAAAACCTTTCTGGCACTAACAGTCATCCTTATCATAGTCATATCCACCCAACATGGCTGAGGCTCTACATATGGTCTCCCAATCCTCCTCAGAAAAGAAGTCCAGCATAGTGGCAGGCATGTCTGAGAGTACCCCGTACAGTAAGTCGTATACCCTAGCTATCAATTCCAAGTCTACCCTCTTCCGCCTCTGCTTCTTCGTCTTATCCACTCCATTCCCTCTCTGCTGTCTCCTAATCCCCGCCTAATCCTTATCCATAACCAATCCCCCACGCTACAAGCCCACCTCCAACCCGTTCTTCTATGGAGCTTAGTCATCAGTCTCATAAAGAGGGCTGGTAGTGTGCTCTGTGTTTGTGGCGAAGGAGCTATAACCCAAGTCATCATCCACAAGCAAGCTAGCAGCGTTAGCAATGACTTTATACTCCTGGCTAGTAAAGATATCCCGCATGTCTGCTGGCTGGTCGGTGACATAGCTAAGGAGTATAGAAAAAGCCTCTCTGATCGTCTCATAATCACTCTCTATTCAAGCCTCCAATAACTTAGAAATGTCCGACCTAAGCTTAGCCATAGACTCTTTACTACTATCCCCATAGACCCTGGTAGCAATTGTCCTTTGGTCTACACCGCCAATGAGAAAACGCCGTATGCTTGCTAATGAGTCGTCTTGCTTTTGTGTTTTGGTCTGAGAACGTTCTTTATCCAAAGACCTCAAACTTGGTGCCTCGGCTTCTAATTCCTGCATGGGGGGCATTGTAAGGTCTTCATCATCGTCAGACTCACCCATAAAGTTTAGGTAGTCATTAAGGGCGGTGGTACGTTGAGCCTCATGATCTATCTGCTTATATTCTGGTACGCTCCTCACTTCGGTTATCTTTACAGGAGAGGGTAGGAGCAGATTGTGTACCGTGTTGATGATAGGCTCTCCATTACGATAAGCCACAACCCCCAACACCATGGCAATAAGCAGTCCAGCAGGCCACTGTTGCAATACCAGTGTGACGAGAGCAACGAGCACAAAGATGCCCACTGACCAGGCCAACACCTTAGGCTTGCTGGATATGCCCTTGAGTACTGCTATACGCTCGTTCATTTAACCCCCTGCATAGATGAACCCCCTGAATGGAAAGCCGCCTCTATCAGCTTCAACCCAGCTAATGGGAAGAAGGCCACCACAAAAGACATGATACAAGCAAACACCACGTGCCCTAAGATGCCGCTTCTCACTGCCGCATAGTTATAGTCAGCCAGCCAATTCATTGCCGCCACTATGATGCAGCCTACCACAAACACGTCAGCCAGCTTAGAGTTACCCCGACGTACCCCTGCATGGGCGTGTTCAAACCCTATGAGGCACATAATGAAGGTTAGCTCTATACCCCAACCTACCAACACGTCAATCAAAGCATTACCACTAATTTTGCCGTTGAGCATATCCAGGGGCTGTGTGAATATGCTGTAGTTAGGGGTAATAGACGCAACTCCACCACCATTTATCCAAACTTCTGTAGTCTGTATTTGTAAGGACATGGCAGCTATCCCAAACCCTGCTATTATCAAGCCAACTAAGGCCACAAACAGCTTCCCCAAATCCATCTTCATAACTTGTCTCTCCTCTTACTCATCCCAACACGGGCAATGCAAGTATCACACAACCACGTATCAAACTATTTAACTGATCTGTCAGTTCTCTCACTTTTGTAGAGTGGTAGTCCGAGCCATTATAGATGATTATATAGTGGCTAATTCTTGTGTCTATTGGGTCTCCATCCTTCATCACCAGGTACTTATTGTCATAGCTTACTGACTTGTAACCGTTACCGTCATCCTTCTTCACTAACCAGAAGGTCTTCTCTACGTGCTCAGGAACCACATCCAGTAATAAGATCATGCCTATCCTATCTCTGGGGTCTCCATCATAAGCTATAGTCACCATGGGTACTGGACTGCTAGAGGGAGTGACTACAGGCGGCATCTTAAAGCTTCCTGGTGCCCAAAGTTGGCTAGACGTGGTAGTATCGGGCACTATGGGTATGTAACCATCATATATAAACCTTACTAAAGCCTCACTCAACCTCTTCCTCCTTATGAGTACCACGCTTGGCTAGATAGTCTAACATAAGCCAGCTAATAATCACACTATAAACCAATGCAAACGGAACAGCGACTTGCCAATACGAGAAACCCAAGCCAAATGTCACCACAAACAAGAGCCACACCACACAGGGCAACCAACCCAAAGACCAACCCAACACCACCAGCCACAGTAGGGCCAACTCTAAGTTCTCTCTACTCAAGCGCACCACTATCATCTGTTTGGACTACCCTTACTATAGGTCGTACTTTTTACCTCTAGCTCATGGCCTCCGCGATCTATCACAAAGACCCCCAAGTAATCACCCCATACCTCCCTACCCCTTAGTCTTACTCTGAACTCTTGATACACAAACGGCGTAGTCATACGAATAGGCAGAGTTCTTTTTAGTTTGTCCTCTGGTACCCGCTCATAGACTGTTCTACTACCACCATCCACCTGTACCACCTCGTAGTCAGGAAATTGCTGCTCTAATGCGTCCCTCACCTGTAAGTGCAAAGTCATGACGGCCTGTAACCCATCCATACTACATCCTGTCTGATATCGGAAATCATCCATCTATCCCCATACAAAATAACCCTCACTGTAGTCCTTAGTTGTTTGACACCTACAACGTCCTGAACCCAGGGCTTTTCACACTCCACATCAAACTCAACCTCCGTAGATGCAAACTCTTGGTACCCAACATCTAAATGACCCTTTATCCGAGTCACCAGACAGTCAAGCTCGGACTCTACCTTATTCTTAAGGGCGTCTAAAAAGGAAAAGTTTGCTGGAATAGTTAAGCCCTGTTCCATTAACAAGCTCCTCTCTGTGCCGACATGTCGTAACCCTGATTGCAACCTAGCTCTATGCATCTCATACGCACAGGGCATCCACCACACATTAACTGTGCATCATCCCCCACTAAAGGTGCAGCTATCTCGGTTTGTGCCTTAATCTGAGCCTCTATACCACTACGTAGCAACCCCTCAATATAGCTCAATTGGAACATGTGTATGGGCATCAACTCTAAGGCCTCATACTCCTCTGGTACGTACTTGTGCCAATGCATCTGACCATCACGCCCTAGACTGCTCTCCCCCTTCATCTTACCCCGCACCGATAAGAGCCTGCTGCTGACAAAAGTCCTGATCTTATTGCCCGCCAGGTAGCTAACGGATATCTCCTCTACGCGCACTGACTTGAACTCCGGTATGGCTTGGCGCAACGAGAGTAAGCTGGATGGGTTACGCTCTATAGTGTCCCAGTTATCCAGGTAGTGCCTTAGTGCTTCAGTTACGAGCCAGGCATAATAGTTGATCTGGTAAAGGTGTCGCCTTTCTGGCTCTATCATACTGTGGGGTATGTCTGACTTAGTTTTCCAGTCCGTTATTCTGACATGCAGCACGTCGTCCTCTACACGCATCAAGAGTATCTCGTCTATCTGCCCACTAAATTGCTGCTCACCAAACTCAGTATCTATAGCGGCAAACATTCTTAGCTCTCTGATAACCCCTATAGTGCCCTCTGGTGCTGGTAGCTTGCCCATACCATGATGGAAGATAGTGCCCCTAGCGGAAGGCCACGCCTTGTCTACTGGTATGTACCACTCATGACGACCCTTCAAGACAAACTGCCTATGACATCCCTGGATACTAGACGGGCTAAATACAACCCCCTCGCGTTCCAAGTTGGGTCTAGTTATAACCTCCAGCACGCTAGGACTTATGCCACAGGGGGCCTCAGCAAGCATACACTTGAGATGATCTGGCATAGAGACCTCACCGAGAATACACGAGACACCAGCGATGCTCATAAGCTACTCCATCCACTTTACAGAAACATCATATGTTCCTAGGGGCACCACCGCAAACTTAACTTCCCAAGCCATGCTTATTCCTCATTCCTAACTAACTTGGATGGCTCAGGCTTAACCTGGTTCGCTAATTGATCTAGCCTGACATTCACCTCGGCCAATCGGGCCTCTATTAAGTCCAGGGTCAATCGGTGTCCTACTTGAGCCATCTTTAAGTTCTGCTTCATTGCTCTAACTGCTGCTAACTCGTTGGTAAAGAAGTCAATACCCAGATGAAAGGTTTGACCATCAGTATCTTTGTAAAGTCCCTCTATATACGTTCTAGTTAATGTGTCTTTGTAGAGGTACGGCACAGTATCATCATCAAAGACAAACGCCCAACCCTCAACCATTTCCATCATTCATCCTCTCTAAACGAATACGGTCAGCCGCCCGCAGTGGAAAGTCTTGCCAGTTAGTATAGTGGTAGAGATAACGCAAAACCATGAGCTTGTTGTCGTCTACACTACCACCCTGCACCAAACCTAACGCCATCCGCGCCCCATCCAACAGGGCCGCCTCACAAAAACCCGCTACTTGTGAGTACCTATCACCATTTATAAGCTCGTCGAACAGTGCTTGCTCAGTCTCATTCATCGTCCTCTCCTAACAAGCGTACATCGGACTTAATATAATCCCTGTCTATAGGATGGGTTGTAACATTCACAACCACGTCTCTCTCTGGCACCGTCATCCCGTCCTCTACCTCTGGAAGTGCGGGGGATGAAACCAACAAGTATATTGTCGGGCCGTCATAAGATACCCACTCTATCTTCATGTCATCAGTAAATCGAAGGAGCTTCTCAAGCAGCTTATTCGAGAGTTTAATGCGTATCACCCGACCTGTCAATATCTTCACAGTCCCTAATAAACTCATTCAACCTGGTCATAACCTTTTCGATAGCTAGAGTAGTCCCAGAAGCAGCCCGTAGCATGGTACTCTCTGCACCTTGCACTCTCTTCTCCTGGTCACTCAGTCGAGCCTTCATCGAAGACTCCCAAGTATTGAGCCTCTCTATCATCCCGCGTAACTGAGGCACAGCTTCTAGTACCATAACCATATTCGCTAGCAAGCCCTTATTAGCCAATTCCAGTTTAGACACACGATCTTCCATACCTATAGCATAATCTTTATGAAAATCACGCGTGTCATCAAATCTTCTACTAAGTCTCTCATTATCCTGCTCTAGCTTCCAGAGTCTTGACTTGGCCTCGGTCATCCAAGCGGATAGCTCTCGGTGGTTGCGATCTAGCTCATGTACCCTCTTCCAAATCCACATTATACTTCAACTCCTAAGGCTGACTTTACCCCAGCCACAAACACGTTATGCCCCTCTTTGGCCTCTTGATACGTAGCGTAATGTTGACTGACAGACCCACAAAGGCCTTCTGGCAAGCTACCAAAGGGATATATTTCTGTGGATTGCCCATCAATAAAAAGCATAGTCTCATACCGCTTATCAGAAGTACTAGCACCAGTTATACTATCCGCCACATCCACAAAAGACTTAGCAAACCCAGAAAGCATGTCTAAGTTTATGGTAGATATCTCATATAGCGCACCGCCATGTTCAAACTGAGTCAGGTCTACATGTTGCGCCCCCATTGTAAGCATATCTATTCCCTTCGTACTCGAAAGTCTTTAGACTCTCCTTTGGTATAATAATAAACTATATCTAAGTGAAAGTCAAGTCCTCTAGTCTACCACCCGCTAACTTAAACTCGGTGAGGTCTTTACCAGTCTCCCATACAGCCCGCTTGCTTGTACCATTCAATAACATCTTCAACTTATATGCCGTTTCCTCGCCTATTTCATCAATGTCTGTAGCTATTATCCATTCATCCACCCTCCACCCCACAGTAGAAAGAAGCATAGCAGGGAGCTTACTCAATTGACCAGCACCGTTTGTCAAAGTCAGGCAGGTCACACCCCAAGCATTAACCGTAACCGCATCTAGTTCACCTTCACAGACCCAGACGGTATTACAGGGTTGTACTAGATGGAGTGGATAGAGAACGGTTGGATTATGGCCCTTAACAGCACTGTACTTTGGCTCCTCCCGTCCCGTAAATCTCTCATCAGCACGAAATCGTAAGGACACCAGTGCATTGTTTGCGTCATAGACGGGGATAGACCAATGGGTACCGGAATGGCCCAACCCAAATCTTCTAACGGTAGCATCGCTATATCCCCTGAGTCTTTGTAGGTCATGATTAAACCCCTTATGATATAAGTAACGTTGGAAGGTACCTGGTGCAGTTGGGTCTAATGGTTCGGCCTTCTTCTCCACAGGTTTATCGTACTCTCTGGTCGAACGTCGAGACCCCACTTGAAACTCCGGCATATTGAGATATGGCCTTACTCTGTTCACTGCCTCTAACTCAGTGCTAGGATTACCATTCCACCAACCCAGTAACAACGCTAATCCGGCCTGGTGTCTAATAAATTGCTTACACCCAAAACAATATCCATGGTCTATATAGATTGCTAGAGAGGCTTCTTCATCATTATGAAATGGACATGTAACTAAGACTGGCAGGCTTCCATAAACTCTCCTATAAGTGGCTAACCTCAAATCAAGCATATTTACTATTCTCCCTCCACAAGAATTTCCCATGAGTCTTGATTGCATGACAATTAGCACAAAGCAACTGTAGCTCCTCATTAGCTTCCTCTGGGTATGCCACAACCCAAAAAGGAGTGCCTGTTCCACCCCCACCGACATTACCCCATATACGTTCTCTGTGTTGCTTACCATTATTGTTTATGTGGTCAAACTCAAGCACACGCACGTCCGTATTCCCACACACAACACAAGCTCCACCCAATATATCCACAGCCTTACATTTAGTTATCCAATTATCCCCCCGCAACTAAGACACAAACCTTTGGATTTTCGGTTCTCTCTGATCTCTCTTCTGTACTCCCTCTGTCTTGGGGTCGTTTTGTATCTACTTAGGCAGGACTTACATCGCTGCTGCAACCCATCCTCGTAGGCGGCATTTTGAGTAAAGCTCTCTGGTTCTATAAAGTGTCCTGGTGTGCCGATGCCCGCAGAACCAGAGCACCATCGTTGACCTAACTCATTGTACTTGGGAGCTTTACGCATCAATGTCTCCTTAGTAAAATCATCAGCATCACCAACCCAATCACAATGACAGCCATCCACTCTATAGGTATGCTGATAACTAACAGGTGCCCCTGCAAAACTACACTCACCTAACACCCCCTAATCTGGCACTTCCCACATGGTTTTCCAACTGTGACCTTCACGCTTCCCACGTACTCGTGAGTCTTTAGACCAACCCTCCCGCACCAAGCAGCCTACAGCTATCGATACTAATGGCACTAGCAGCATAATCATACTTTAGCCCTCCACTTGCGATATTCCTCCAACTGCTCTAACACGCCCCTCACTATACGCGACTGCACCTCAGCCCAGGTTATTAGCTCGCCTGGCACCCTTCCAGCAGGTACCGCAGTAGTCTGTAACGCCCTAAGTAGATTAGTAAACGCAAGCTCCACCATATCGGTTATATCTGTATCTATCATGTCAATGTTCCCAGACTCGACTTACAATTGGCTCGACTACACCTATCGCTACACCGCGCATGTACTTTCGTTGTGCAGACTCCATAGCATACTTAAGTTCAGACTGAGCACGCTTGATAGTCTGGGGGTCGTCCAGTACCTCAAGCACTACCTCATCATGCACAGAAAGCACCAGCCTGATATCTTTATTATATCCAATACTCTGCCACATGGTAGCTAATGTATACTTCATGATGTCCGCACCGGTGCCCTGTATAGGTGCATTAGCTAAACCCAACTCTCGATTATAGACCCTCCGACTAAACTTCTCCCTGGCTTCGTCCCAACGACCTACGTCTTGAGGAGTCATTTTGAGACTAGTGTATACGTCCTCCATCTTGGGGTAAGGGATGTTCCTGATACGCCCCGATGCTGTTCTAGCATATGCTACCTTCCTCTGATTACGCACCCAATCAATTGCTGTCTTAAATGTCTGATAGTGCAACTCCTTAAGTCCCTTAGCAGCCTCTACACTAATACCAAGGAGGTCAGCCAACTTAGCAGCCCCACCCCCATAGAAGAGAGCAAAGTTACAGGTCTTCGCTACGTCATACATAGACTTTCCTGGTATCTCTTTTCCATAGACGACAGCATTGTGCCTCTTGAGATAGCTTTGTACGTCTATTCCCTCCTCTAAGTTTAATGAAAACATCAGCATACCAGTTACTCCGTGTAGGGACTTACCGGCATCAAAGGCCAACTTCATGTTCTTATCACCCGACATGCCCGCTATAATCCTGGCCTCCTCCGAGTTAAAGTCTGCCCCCACAAACACACATCCCTTTGCTGGCACTATACAGGCCCTCATCCCTGCCCCTACGCCCTTCCTAGGAAAGTTCTGTATGTTAGGGTTGGCACATCCCTCACGTCCGGTACCCGCCGCCTTTTGCTTCCACTCTGGATAGACCCTATTGTTACCATCCAGCTTATCCAAAAAGCCTGAGTCCTCGCCGTACTTACCCAAAAAGGTGGTTCTCTGCTTCCAGTCCAGGTAGGTCTTGATTACTGGGTGCTGCCTAGAAAGCGGTAAGAGTGTCTCCTCTCGCACGTTATCTAAGGCTACCCCACAAGCACCAGCAAACCCATCCTTGAGTTGCTGACCACTACCAAAGCTAACCCCCGCCTTATTAACTGCTGGCTTACTGCGCTTGGGGTGCTTATCATAGAACCTGTCCAGTATACCCGACTTCATCTCTGACCAGTTCTTAAACGTTGCCTTAGTCATAGAGCCTTTGACTGCTTCGTCCCAAGCCACCTTAGCGTCTGCCACCACCTTATCCTTTACTCACAGCGTTCCTTATCCACACTAAGGCCCCAATAGCTTTTGAGCACCTCAGCAGGCTTGGCAGACATCTCTAACTCTACCACCTCTTCCAGACCCAATTTCTTGATACGCGGCTCTTGCAAAGCCTTGATACGATGAATGACTGATACGTCCTGCCTGGCATATACGTATTGCTCTTGAGGAATAGGCTCATTCCAAGCAGGTCGCTTATCCAAGTCAATAAACCAGTTGCGTTCCTCTTTGGAGACAGCTAGCCCATACCTCCTCGCCACAGAAGAAAGAGAGACTTGGGTTTCTTTGTGCTTGCTTGCCTCTGCACTGCCTAGACCCAAGATTTCTAACTCTGCTGACATGGTGTCGTAGAGCCTGGTTTTGTCTAAGTATAAGCCTAGCTGTATGAGCATAAACTCTAGATCGAATTGGATGTTGTGCCCTACCAAGGTTATATCGGGACTATCAAAGTAAGGAGCTAGTAAGGCAGACAGAAACCCAGGCTCCATGTGTCGAGCGTCTATGTAGTGACCCCTTAAACCCTTGGGCTTGAGAGATACCAGAACAATCTTGTCTTCTCTTGGATTGAGTCCAGTAGTCTCGATATCAAATCCGACATCGCCCCGCATGTAGGTTAGTTCCGGTGTAGGATTGGGTGCTAGTTCTATCATGACTCTTTATCCATCAACCTACTTAAGAACCTCTCTATGCTTGGGTCTAAAGGAGTCTTGGCCTTTGTTTGCTCCTGTAGTGCAGATTGTAACACGGGAGAGGACTTTACTATAGGGTCTTGTGGGTCTAGCTGTGGTAGCATGTCATAAGTTATCTGTGCTGAACGCTCGTCGCTACCAGGAAACTCCTCACTTAAGTTAAACTCTCGTACAACGCTCTCTATGGCAGCCGCCGATATCCCAGACAGTCTGCCTACCGTTCTCATTTGGTCTGCCTGTGTAGTAAACTTGACCTGACCCACCTTCAGAGCAGTTAACACAAGCAACTCTGCCAACTCTCCTGGTGATAAGACTAGTTTCAATATGGGATGGCTCAATAACACTAATAAGAACTCCCCCATATCAGTCGCCAGATGTCGCACCTCATCAATATCCTCTAACAAGCCAGTCTCTTTATTTAAACTTTTATATTTCAATGATATTCTCCTAACGCAAACTGTACCGCCAATGAGTGAGCCTGTTGCTCCAAAGGTAAGTGCCCAAACAGCGTAATGTCTACCGGAAACGAAGCACGCTCCAAATCAGAACGTGCCAACACAGACTGCTCTATATCCGCATAGTCTCTACCCAGACTCTCTGCACGCTGTCTACGAAGTGCCCCGCCTATAACTATTCGCACCAGCTTAAACCCTAAGTCACTCAGGTAGTCTGCTAAGTAAACATCACGCACGCTATCGAACACTATAGAGGTGCCCACTGGATACTTACGCCACTCTGATAATGTTTTTTCTGCCCACCAAACAGACTGGTGCTCCCCATTAAACCCTATCTGATAACCAAACTCTTGTAAGGACTTACGATATGCCTCCTTGTTATCGTAGACCTCTTTGGTGGAAAGCCGCCAGCCCATAGAGTTGTGCCATGCCACATACTCTCGTACCAAAGTTAAAGAGTGATCGGCAAACACAAAGCCATAGTGATGCTCCAAGTATCTAGCTAGAGTAGTCTTGCCCGACAACGGGGGTGCAGTCAGTGCCAACATAGTCATTTCAACCCTCCTTTCAGGTAGTATCTCAAAACGTAAAGCTCTCTCAGTGTCTCACTGGCAATCACTAGCTCAGGAAAAAGTCGAGCCACACGACGTACCTGACGATCATCCAAATGCTCTGGATAATGAGCCACCCTATCCAACTTCGGTTCCAACTCTTCACGACTTACCCCCAACTCATACAGGTCATCCCATAGATTACGCCTCACCAGTATCCACACAGCCCTGAGTCCGGCAGCATCGTTGAGAGCACGCGGGTCAAACGCCATACTCTGACTAACAACAACCGCATCACGTATCCGCGCCTCTCTCTTCGTCTCTATGTGAAAACTCTGTAAGTCCTCTGGATTAACTAACACTACCACTCCTAGGCTACTTTTTCTTCTTCTTATCCTCTCCTGGTAACTTGATAGGAGCACCCTCTGGCAACTCAGTAAAGAAGGCCCCCTGAGCGTTCCACCACAACGGGAAGAGGTCAGACACCCCATCACGACTAGCTATCAAAAGGTATGCAGGCTCTCCCATCTTGAGCGATGCCGCCTGGGCCTCAGTTAGTTCGTCTCGCTTCTCTGAGAAAGGTCTGGAGAGCAGGTATATACAGTCAGCCGCCTTCCCTCCCTCACTAGACTCTGACAACTGGCTTATGTTGGGTAGCTTCCCATTAGCTGTACGGTTCAAGTGGGTTATTACTATCCCTGACGCTGTAGTCTTTGCTAAGTACTGTAGTTCTTTGTATAACTTGACCAACCCCAACCGTAAGTCACTCGTTGCCAGGTCACTCAGTAAGCCGATGTGATCTAAGAACCATATGAATGTATTCTTAGTGACAAACGACCTGACCTCCTTTATACCTATCGTAGAGTTACCATACATCAATGCTTGCTC
>WNGL01000998.1_pt1 | contig 58196 bp, 38 predicted proteins | sample 5400591 | NCBI WGS metagenome assembly WNGL01 (sample SAMN13153377, study PRJNA577476) | soil metagenome | isolation source: 80 cm soil or saprolite under Garry oak tree replicate 1 | place: USA:California | collected 2016-06-15 | reverse complement strand
CCGCCGCCCGGGAAGGTCTTGGTGCGCGAGACGCGCGAAGGCAAGTTCACCAACCAGGTCGTCGTCGGCCGGCACGTGATCCGCGCGGACGAGCCGGTTGCGGCGGGAGGCCTGGACTCGGGACTGTCGCCCTACGACCTGCTGTGCGCCGCGCTCGGTGCCTGCACCGCGATGACCCTCCGGAATTACGCCGATCTGAAGGGCATTCCGCTCGAGCGGGTGAGCGTCGAGCTGAAGCACGAGAAGATCCACGCCACCGATTGCGCCGAGTGCGAAACCAGAGAGGGGAAGATCGACCGCATCGAGCGGCTTATCGGCCTGGAAGGTGATCTCGACCCGGCGCAGCGGCAAAGGCTTCTCGAGATCGCCAACAAGTGCCCCGTGCACCGGACCCTGCATTCGGAGGTTGTGATTCCGACCCGCCTTGCCGACTAAAACGAGGATCCCGGCTGTCTGAGGAACTCGATCTCCTCGGCGGTGGATTCGCGGCGGAGAGCGGCATTGCGGTGCGGAAAGCGCCCGAAACGCGCGATGATCTCGTAATGGCGCCTAGCGGCTTCGACGTGCTCCGGGTCGAGGCCCTGAAACAAGGCGAGAGAGCGGCGCTGTGCGGCGAGGTCCTCCGCATGCGCGAAGGGCAGATAGACAAACGCGCGCTCGACCGGTGAAAGCAGGCGATCGAACTCCCGCGCGATCGTTTCCCTCCCTGCGGCGAGCGCCAAAGAATCGCTCGCGAACGCCCGCGCCGTGCCGCGGAACATGTTGCGCGGAAACTGATCGAGCATCACGACGAGGGCGAGCGATGCGAGCGGGGTCGCTTGCCAGCGTCCGAGCCCGCCGCGCGCCGCCCGCTCCCAGGTGGCGAGAAAGCGGCGGCGGACTTCTGCGTCGAACGGTTCCGACTTCTGGAACCACGATTTGCGCGGCCGACAGCGCTCACGCGAATCCGGCGCACCGAACCAGAAATCGAGCACCTCGATGAAGTCTGGCGTGCTCACGGAGAACTTCCAGCCGGATCAGGCTTCCCGCAAACCGCCCCGGGAATTCAGGTGCAGAGACGGAGGTTGGCGAGGTTGATCAACATCGCAGGATTGAGATAAGCGCTCAAGACAAGCAGCACGACAGCGACGACCACACCTAATCCGAACGCAGCCAGGAGCTTATTTCGGTGAGTCATATTGTGGTCCCCATGCCGTGCGTCGCTCATTTTAGCCCATGAGTGCCATTACGCCAGATCAGTCCCTGCGACGCGTTCGCGTACAATCCGTCCACGCCCCGGTAGCTCAGTGGATAGAGCAGCCCCCTCCTAAGGGGCAGGTCGCACGTTCGATTCGTGTTCGGGGCGCCAGCCGAAGAAGAGCTACGGCGCGTTATTCGACCTTCACGCCTGCGTCCCTGATCACTTTTCCCCACTTGGCGGTGTGGGACCGAACGACCGCGACGAGTTGCTCGGGATCGCTGCCTACCGGCTCCGCACCCTGCTTTGCCAGTCGCTCCTTCAGATCCGGGAGTTGCACCACCTGCGAGAGACTACGGCTGAGCGCGGCGATGACCGGTTTCGGAGTGCGAGCCGGAGCAAATACCCCGAAGTACGTGTCGGATTCGTAGCCCGGAAGGCCCGACTCGGCGACAGTGGGAATGTCGGGCGCGAGCCCCGACCGCTTGACGCTCGTGACCGCGAGCGCTCTTTCGTGCCCCGCCTTCACCTGGGGCAGCGCGCTGACGATGTTGTCGAACATCAACGCAACTTGTCCGCTGACGATGTCGGGTATCGCCAAGGCCACCCCCTTGTAAGGGACGTGCACGATTTCGATGCCCGCCATGCTCCCGAACAGCTCGGCCGACAAATGGATGATGGTGCCGACGCCGCTCGAGGCGTAGTTGAGTTTGCCGGGCTGCGCCTTGGCAAGTGCGATGAGTTCGCGCACGTTCTTCACCGGAAGCCGCGGGCTCACCACTAGGATATTGGGCGCAGTGGCGACCAGCGAAACCGGTGCAAAATCGCGCTCGACGTTATAGGGGGTTTTCGGGTTGAGCGTCGGGCCGATCGAATGCGTGCTGGTCGTCCCCATGAGAATGGTGTAGCCGTCGGGGGCGCTTCTCGCGACCGCCTCGGAGCCGATCGCGCCACCGGCGCCCGGTCTGTTGTCGATCACCACCGGCTGACCGACGACTTCCGATAGTTTCTGCCCGATGGCGCGAGTGATGATATCGGTCGGCCCGCTCGCCGGGAAGGGCACCACAAAGTGAATTGGCCTGGAAGGATAAGCTTGCGCGAACGCGTATCCGGACGGAAGTGCCAGCAACACGGCGAAGCAGAAAAAGCGCATGTCCGTTTTCTCGACTTGACCCGTTAACAAGTCAAGCTGCGTCCGGCTGCTTCGAAGGCTGCGCCTGGACGAACGCGTCGAGCTTCATGCACGCCTCGTGTATCCGCATCACCGCGGGGTAGGGCTTCAGGTCGCACTTGTAGAGAATCGCGTTGAACACCTGCGGCACGAGGCAGCAATCGGCCACGGTGACCTGGTCGCGGTAGCAGTATTTGCCGTTCTTGCGCTCCTGCACGAGAAAGGACTCCATCATCTGGAAGCCCTCGGCGATCCAATGCCGGTACCACTCGTTCACGCCCTCCTCGTCGAGCTTGTACGTCTTGCTGATGTATTTCCGCGTGCGCAGGTTGTTGAGCGGATGGATTTCGCAGGCGATGATCTGCGAAAAGGCGCGCACGTACGCCCGGTCGAGCGGATCGGCGGGCAGGAGCTTCGGCCCCGGGTGGACTTCGTCAAGGTACTCGATGATCGCGAGCGACTGGGTCAGAAGACGGCCGCCATCCTCGAGCGCGGGGACCAGCCCTTGCGCGTTGACCGATTTGTAGCCCGCTTCCAAGTGCTCACCCTTGGGAAGGCTCACCCCCGCGTGCTCGTACTTCAAGCCCTTGTGATTGAGCGCGATACGCACGCGGAACGAGGCGGAAGAGCGGAAGAACGTATAGAGCTTCATGCAGTCGAATCCCGGCGAGACGAACTCCGGCAAGCATAGGGGAGGACGTGCTGCAGGGTCAACGCTGCTGCTTTTTTCGTTCTTCCTCGCGCAGCCGCAACACCCGCCGCTGCACTTTTCCGGTAGTGGTCATCGGCAAGCTGTCCGTGAACTCGATTTCCTTGGGATATTCGTAAGGCGCGAGCTTGCCGCGCACGTGCTGCTGCAGCTCGACCTCCAGCGCAGCCGAAGCCTCGTACCCCGGCGTGAGAACGATGAAGGCCTTCACGATATGGGTGCGCTCGGGATCGGGGCTGCCCACTACGGCACAGTTCGCGACCGCGGGATGCTTCACCAGGCAGTTCTCGATCTCCGAGGGACCGATGCGATAGCCCGCGCTCTTGAACATGTCGTCGGTGCGGCCCTGGTACCAGAAATCGCCGTCCTCATCACGCTTCGCGAGATCCCCGGTGCGGCACCATCTGCCGGTGTATTTCCTTCTGGTCGCCTCCGGATTTTTCCAGTATTCGAGAAAGAACACCGGATCGTCTTCGTCCCAGGCCGCCACTTCCCCGACTTCACCGACCGGAACTTCGTCGCCCGTTTCACCGATGCAAGCCACGCGGTGTCCGGGATAAGGCCGACCGATCGACCCGGGCTTGGCTGGCCACAGAGTATGCGAATTTCCGACGATGTAGTTGATCTCGGTCTGGCCGAACATCTCGTTGACGGTGACCCCGAGCGCTTCCCGGCTCCATTCGAATACCGTCTCGCCCACCGATTCGCCGGCGCTCATGATGGAGCGCAGCGAAAGCCCATAACGTTTCCTCGGCTGCGGCACCGTCTTCATCATCATCTTGAGCGCAGTCGGAAAGAGGAAGGTGTTGCGCACGCCGTACTTTTGCATCAACCAGAAAGACCTTTCGGGATCGAAGCGACCGCGGTAGCCGAGCAGCGGCGTGCCGTGGTACAGCGACGGCAGCAGCGCGTCCATCAGGCCGCCCGTCCAGGCCCAGTCGGCCGGCGACCAGAACAGGTCGCCCGCCTGCGGAAACAGATCGTGCGAATGCACGAAGCCCGGGAGGTTTCCGAGGAGGACCCGCTGCGGCATGAGCGCCCCCTTGGGCGGACCGGTCGTGCCGCTGGTGTAGACGAGCAGCGCCGGATCGCCCGCCGCCGTATCGACCGGAGCAAACTGCGGCGAAGCCTTGTCCAGGAGCTTCTCCCACGGCTGCACCCAGGATTCCCGCGCTCCGGCGACGCCGACTACGTGCTCGAGGAGCGGCAGCTTGTCGCGAATCTGGGCCAGACCGGGCAACGATGCGGGATCGACGAGCGCCGCGACGCTTTCACCGTTCTGCAGACGGTATTCGAGGGCATCCGGACCGAACAGCACCGAAAGCGGCATTGCCACGACGCCCATCTGGTAGCAGGCAATGTGCGCGATCGCCGTTTCCGGGCGTTGCGGCAGAATGATCCCGACCCGGTCGCCGTGCTTTACGCCGAGGCCGGCGAGCGCGTTCGAGAGGCGGTTCGCCTGCTGCTGCAGATCCGAGAAGGTGTAGGCGACGGCGGCCCCGGCCTCATCCTCCCAATACAGGGCGTAGCGGGAGCGATCGGGTGAATGCCGGCCGCAGCAGGCCGCGCCGATGTTGAATCGAGCCGGCACCTCCCATTTGAAACTATCGTAGACCTCGCGATAGCGGTCCTGCATTCCGGACGCAACTACTGGAGTTGCCTGAGCCGTTGCTCGACGAAACCGAGAAGATCGGGAGCGAGGTTCCCAGCCGATTTGGCGCGCGTGAAGGCTTCCAGGGCGTCTTTGCGACGCTCGACGGCCTGAAACGAGATCCCCAGACCCAGCCACCAGACGCCCGCGGACGGCGCCAGGCCCAACGCGGTCTGATACTGCTCGATCGCCTCCTTGTGACGATCGAGCCGCTGGTAGAGCGCCGCCGCAAACGCGTGAAAGTCCGGGTTGCGGTCCGGCGGCGCGGGGTGCCTTTGCAGTACGATAAGCGCCGTGGGGATATCGTTGCTCTCGACCATGATGCGAGCGAGCAGCATGGCGAATCCGGTGTTCCCGGTATTGAGCGCGAGGCCCTCCTGGAGGGAAACGGCGGCCTCGTCCACGCGTTTGGTCTCGAGCAGGAGCGCGACCAGGGTCTGGCGCGCCGCTTCGTGTCCCGGATCGATCTCCAGAGCGCGGCGAAAACCGTCCATCCCTTCCGCGATTCGGCCCTGGTTCACCAGGTTGACCGCGCGGCGGAATTCGCTCTCAGCCCGGTTGCGCGACGAGGTATTCGAACGCCGGTCGATCTTGCCCGGCACGGCGGCGAGGTCACCGGCAAGAGCCGGTTGCGCCGAGACGGCCTTCGCGGCGCCAACGGGAGTTCTCGAGCCCGATCGGGAAGATGAAGGTCTCGAGCTTCGCTGCGGAACGGGGGTCGTCAACTCGGTCGCCAGCCGCAGCATGTCGACGTTTACCCTGTCCGAGCGTTGCGGCAGAGTCGCCTGCGCGGATGCGGAAATCGCTGCGGCCGGGGGCGCTGGCTGCGGGGCAGGCGCTTGGAGCGCGGGAGCCGGATCGGAACGCGGCGACGCGACATCGGCGGGCGCCGCGCTCCTCGCGCGCGCGGACTGGTAGGCGAGTTCGGTGACTATCGGGTGCGGCGGCGTCAGCTGCCAGACGAGCCACGCGACCCAGCCCACGGCAAAGAGCATCATCATCGCCATAGTTCGCCAGAAGAAATCGGAGGCGAGCGTGCGCTCGGGCACCGGACGCATGTGCCGCGACAGACCGCCCGCAGGCGCCGTGGTTCCCCCCTGGGCCGCGTGGCGCCTGTCGAGATCCCGCAGCATCTTGTTGATGAGGCTCATCGCAGGATCATCCAGCCGATGCTGGAAAACGCCACGCAGGCGAAGGCAATCCACAGCCAGGCGCGCGACAGGGAGAACGAGGCCGGTGTATCGGCGGCGGCAGCACGCGCGTGTTGCGCGGTCACTCTTCGCGAGCCTTCGCCGTAGGCGAGCATCATCGCCTTGTTGGCGAGAATGTTGACGAGCCGCGGGACTCCGCGGCTGGCACGATAGATCCGGCTGACCGCGCCGGGAGCAAACACGCCTTCGCCCGAATAGCCGGCGATGGCGAGGCGGTGCGCGAGGTAGTACTCCGTTTCTTCGCGCGTCAGAGTTCCAAGATGGTGCTGGAAGGTGATGCGCTGGCGCAGCTGCCGAATCGAGTCGTGCGCAAGCCTCTCGTCGAGCTCGGGCTGGCCGAACAGGATCACCTGGACGAGCTTGCGTTTTTCGGTCTCGAGGTTGGTGAGCAGCCGCAGCGTCTCGAGGGATTCGAGCGGCATTGCCTGGGTCTCGTCCAAGCAGACCGCGACGCGCTTTTTCTGGCGCGCGAAATCGAGGAGCGCGAGGGTCAGCGCCTTGAGCAGATGATGCTGGTCGAGGCCGCTGTCCAGCTTGACCCGCATTTCCTCGGCGAGTGCGAGCAGCAGTGTCTTGGGCTCGAGGTTCGGGTTGGGAACGTACGCGCTGACCCAGTTGTCGTCGAGCGTAGCGAGGAACTTGCGGCACAACAGCGTCTTTCCCGTGCCCACCTCGCCGGTGATCTTTAGGAAACCCTCGCCGTTCGCGACGGCGACGAGCAGCGTGTTCAGCGCCTCCTGGCTGCTCGCGCACGCGTAGAAAAAGCTCGTGTCGGGAGTGATCCCGAACGGGGGTTCGCGCAGACCGAAGTGGGAGAGGTAGATCACTACGGTCTCTCGAACGGGGACAGCCGCGCTCCGCTCCCGAAGTTCTGCATCCGGTCGTGGGTCTGCTCGATGCTCTCCTCCCAGTCCTTCTCGCCCTTGATGACGGTCGGTTTCAGCAGGATGACCAGCTCTCTTTTGGTCCGGGTTCTCGTGGTGTTCCCGAACAATCCCCCGACGCCCGGGATGTCCTGCAGCACCGGAATGCCGGAACGGTCGTTCGCGACATCGACCTTCATCAGTCCGCCCAGGGCGACGATGTTTCCGTCCTGGACGCGGACGATGGTGTCGGTTTCGTTGATGGAGCTCCTCGCGAGCGGAAGCGTCGTGTCAGCGGCGTTGGCGACGCCTCCGAAATTGAACGTGAGGTCCTGCTGCACGACGTTGCTCACCAGCGGGTGAATATGCAGGAGGATGTTCCCGTCCTCGTCTATTTGAGGCGTGATGTCGAGGGACACCCCTGAGAAGAACGAGTTGAGAGTGGGAGTCAACTGGATGGCGATGACTTGACCCGTGTTGCCCGTCACGGGAGTTCCAGTGACGTTGGTCACGAAGAATTGGTCAGTTCCCACCTTCAGGACGGCCTTCTGGTTGTTGAGAGCCGCGACCCGCGGGCTGGACAAGACCTGGACGTTTCCTTGCGAATCCAGAAACTGAAGCAAGGCAGCGAAATCCTTGGTCTGAACCGCGAGCCCAAACACCCCCGCGCCCACCGCGCCAGCCGCCGACACGGCGGTGCCCGCCAGGCCCGTTCCCAAAATGCCCGTGGCCAAGGTACGCCCGGTCGGATCGACGGTGATGGCCTGGTTTCCCACGGACAGGTTGCCCGTCGTTCCGAGCTGCGTGTTCGACCCGAACACGCCGGCAGTGACGCGCCGGCTGTTTGGAAACGCGGCCCAATTGATTCCGGCCTGATAGGCGTTGTTCAGCGTCACATCGACGACCTTGGCCTCGATCATCACCTGGCGCTCAACCGACAGGCGCATCGCCTTCAGGTACTTTTCGACATTTCGCAGCTCATCAGGCATTGCACGCACGACGATCACGCCCGACTGGGGGCTGACCACGACATTTCTGCCTGTTCCTGCTCCGATCAGCGACCGAAGTGCGCTCGTGACCTCGTTCCAGAAGTCGCTCTGTGAAACCATGGACACGCGGCTCGCGTCCAGGGAGGCGGTCGCTATGGAGCTCAGGCCGAACGCGCCCAACGCCGGTGAGGTCGCCTGCCCCGGCGTTCCGGGTGCCGCCGCGGCCGGTGCGACCGCGCCCCCGCCCACCTGTGGTGTGCCCGAGATCGCGCCTGAACTCACCCGCACGTCGCTGCGGCCCGAGCGCAGCCCGATCAGGTAATTCACCTGGAATACGCGGGTCTGAAGGCCGGCCGATTCGACATAGATGCGGGTGCCGTCAATTCGAAACTCGTAACCGTAGACTTCCCGGATGGCTTCCAGTGCCTCCCGCACGGTGACGTCCTTGAGGTTGAGCGAGAGGGTCCCGATCCCGCTCACGGCGGGATTCACGATCATGCTGTAGCGAGTCCCGGAAACGATCGACATGAACACCTGCCGCGCGGGCGCGGCATTGACGACGAGATCGAAGCGCGGCTCGACCGGCGCCCCGGGTACTTTGGGCATCTCCGCGCGGAGCGGGGGGAGCAGCGCCGCGCGCACGGCATCCGGCTGGCTCCCTTTTTGCGCAGCGGCGCTCTCGATCTCGGAAAGGACGCCCTGATCCACGCGGAATGGGGAGCAGGAAGCCAGCAGGGCAGCCACTATCGCGGCGAGGCTAGTTCGCTTCACGGTTTTCCTCCTCCTGCTTGCCGGCATTGTCAGCCCGCGCGGCAGGCCAGTGTCTCTTGCGGTGGACCGAAGAATAGAGCTTGATGGTTTCAGTCGCCTCGGGTCGCTGCAGGACGATCTCCTCGTCGGTGATCCTCACCACAGTGGCGTTTCCGTAGCGCTCGCCGAGGTTGACCGTCCGGCCATTGATCGTTACCTGTCGGCGGTCCTTTGAGATGATCACGACCTGCGCGGGCGACGAGCTCGCAGCGGACTCGTACCTGTCGGGGGATCCGCCGAGAATTTCCCGCGGCGGGCGGGTGGGATCGTTCAGGCCCTGGGCGACGCTGCGCGGCGCGCCGAGCGAGATGACGAGCGCGAGACTCAGGGTCAGATAAGCAGCCATGTTTTTTCCGGGCTCAACGTATAAAAGGTGATCTTCAGCGTGACCACAGGGTAGGCACCGACCTGAAGCTCCATGTTGCCCCACATGATCTTCGCCGGAAGGCGCTCGAGCTGGCCCACGTAGGTGAGCATTTTCAGATAGCTTCCCGACACCGCGATCTCGATTCCGTGCCGATACAACGCAAGGCCGCCCGGGCCCAATATCGCCATGAGCGACTGGGTCAATCCGGTCGCAGGCAGCGAGCGCAGGCTGACGAGCTCGATGTCGGGATTGCGCTTCACGATTTCATAGAGCATTTTCGCCATGCGTTCGGGCGGAACCAGCTCGCTTCGTCTTGCGGCGAGCTCCCGGTCCAGCGCGGCAAGCTCGAGCTTGCGCTTTTCCAGGCGCTGCTGCTTCGCGTTCGCGTTGTCACCCGTTCGCGCCTGGGCATACGCCTGCACCTGCCCTTGCATGGTGCGAATTTCGTCCTCCTGTTGGTGAATTCCCTGCGAGTTGACCTTCTGTCTCCGCGAAATGGGCTCGAAGAGGGCGCTGTCGGCGATCGCGACGATCACGACTGCAGCCGCGAGAAATATGAGCACGCGCTCGCGCAGGCTCATCGCGTCCAGGCGATCCGCGTAGCGCTGCAACGGCACCGGGAAGCGCATGGCTAGGGCTTTGCTTTCTCCGCGAAGGCCTTTCCCGGCTCGGGAAATCCCTGCGAACTCACGGTGAATTCCACGATCGCGCGACCCGGGGTTTTTCCCGCAGTGCTACGGGTAATGGCCAGGCCCTCGAGCGGGCGCCCCCGAAGCACGGATTCCTGTTTGAGTCGCCCGATGAAGACGGGGACCAGATCCGCCTGCAGCGCCCGGCCGCTCATGGTCAGCTGTCCGCCCCCTTCTGCAATCTGTATGCTCGTGAGCCAGAGGCCCTGCACCGTCTGTCGCGCGAAGGCGCGGAGGTATTCCGAGTATCCGGGGGGGCCGGCCGGGCCGCCTGTTCCGAGCTCGCCCATGAGCGACCGTCGCAAGGCGATTGCGGCTTCGATGCTCTTGAGGTCCTGATCGAGCTGCGCTTCGCGTTTCTCCGGGCTGAGCTCCGCGGTGATTCTTGCGAACTGCTGCTTCTGCTGTTCGTAAGCGCGCCCCGATTCTCCGATCTGGCGCGCGAGGTTCCTGTCCTGCCAGAAAGCGAAGACGTAGAAAAGCGCCATACCCAGCACGATCAGTCCGATCGCCTGGGTCATGGTCACCGCTGAAAAATACTTCTTCTTCTCGAGGAACAGCGGATTGAAAAGATTGATCTGCTGGCTCACAGGGCCTTCTCCTCGACCCGCAGCGCCGCTCCGAACAGGTAAAAATACTCCCACTGCTCCTCGGGAGTCGGCTCGCCGCCATCGGCAAAATCCATGACTTGCGGCAGCGCGGCAGGCACGACCGGCACGTAGAGCCTGCTGCGGAGAAACTGCTCGAGCTCGGGGTCCTGCGGCAGCGGGGCGAGCAACAACTCTCCCACCCCGACACTCAGACGCTGACGGTCAAAGATGTCGAGCGAACGGGTGATCTCGGTCGCAACCCGCTCGCGATAATGGTCTCCGTGCTCCCTTTGTCCCAGCTGCACCGACGTGACTTCGAGGCGCCGCGTGAGAAGCAGTTCGCCGCGGAACGAGATCGTCAACATTCCCCCCCAAGGGGAAAACGCGAGCATCGCGGTCGCCTTGTCCGGAGACTCGAACAATGCCGCGACATTTCGCTGCGCCATTTCGGGGATGTCGATGACTTTGAGGGGAACGCGAGCGTCCTGAAACAGGGCAATGCGTTTTTGCACGACCTCGTTGGGAGTGGCGACGGCGTACATGGCCCTTGCCGATCCCTTGAGATCTCCCTCGGCACGCACTTCGAATACGTCGACCGTCGCGTCGTCGATGTGATATTCGAGCAGATCCTTGATCCGCCAGCGAATCGCCGCCTTGAGCTCGTCTGTCGGAACTTTCGGCGGTTCCACCAACAGTATCTGGTAGTCCGCGGGCTCGAGAAGGGTAGTGCAGGCAAAACGGGCGAGGCCGTGCTCCTTCGTCTCCTTCTGCAGCGAATCCACCTGCTCGGACGCCGGGCATGGAACACTCCACCAGCGCGTCGCAAGGGGCCGTTCGCGGTTCGCGGCTCGCACATGGGCGAATTTGATCGCTTCCGGCTCGATTGCGACGGCCAGAAGTCCTGAACCCTGCGTCGATTTGGAGAACCAACCCAGCAACAGCTCCTCCGCGCTCCCTTCAAATGAGGCTTAACTTGAAATTATACTAATAAGGTATTGTTGTCAATGAGATTTCTCTACCCTCTCCCGTTTCAGCTGACCCCGCGCCGCGTACTGTCTGAGTCCGCCGCCCCGGATCACGCTTCGGATCGCACTTCGGGAGCGTGGCGCTGACATGGCTTCTTCAGCCCTTCGGCTACCAAAGAAAAAGGGCGGGAGCCTTGCGGCCCCCGCCCTTGTTCTCAGGACCTTGCTAGCCGCCGAGCCGACTAGCAACCTGTCGTTGTCGAGGCAGGAATCGCCGGAGGGTTGGGCGACACCGCGGCGGTATAGGTGAACTGACAGCTCGCCGGCGTGGCTGCCGCCGTAACCTGAAAAGTCACGACGCCACCGGAGGCCGAGGAAGTGTATACGCCGGGATCGGTTCGAATGGTGGCTAAAATCCCCGCAGCGTCGGCCGTGGGATACCTGTTCGTCATCGTGACGGCAGCGCCCTCCACGGTAACCGACGAGCCCGCAGCCAAGTTTGAAGCGAGCTGCAGCGCATTTGTCAAGGTCGCGGCAGAACTCACCGCGGCGCGCAATCCGTTCAAGGACGCCGCGCGAGCCTGGGATGTAACGTCGATGAACTTGGGCGCGGCGATGGCCGCCAGAATGCCGAGAATCAGGATCACCACGATCAGCTCGATCAGCGTAAAGCCACGCGTTTGCTTCGTCATATTGGTTTCCCTCACAAATTTAGTAGCTTACAGGCTCAATCTAACGCCCGATACATTATACACAAGCTTTGCACGGGCTTTCCACCTGCAAATGATCTGCCGCGAATACGGCGAATTCTGTCACCGATCTCCCTTGAGTTGGGCATTCTTGACTGATTTGTATGAACGTAATTCTCGTGCCTATTGCGAGTAAAACCAAGTATAGGGCATCACTGGCTCGACCCGCATTCCCGTCATTCGCTTGCGCTCCGAATCCGGCTCCTTCGGCTCGTCGACCCGCACGCGAAACCGAAGCCGCTTGCTTCCGTCCGCCAGGCGTTCAAGGTGTCCGTCGAGATTGGGAACGTACACCAGCTCCTTCCTAGTCGCATCAAAATACCAGCTCCCTCGGGGCACATCGGGTTGCGGCGCGCGGAACTCGCCCCGGTAGCCCGGCGGCGGCTCCATCAGCCACTCGACCGGATTGGCACGCGCAAGGGAGGCGATATCTTTTCCTTCGTTCCGCAGGAGCATGGCCGCGACCCGCAACTGCAGGGCGCTTTTCACCACGGCGACGGTGTATTCCATGGCCGCCTTTTCGGCGGCCTCCTGGTAAAAGCGCAGCCGCTCGAATAGGAGCACGGCGCACAGCGCGATGATGCATACGACGATGATCAGCTCGATCAGGGTGAGTCCCGAGGCGGCACGCAGCCGCGTGCGAGACCCTGACTCGAGCACGAGACCCTTAACGTTTGCCGCCCGCAAAAGCAGCTTGCCCCAAGTCCCACATGGGGAGGAATACGCCAAGCGCGAGTATCAGCACCAGTACACCCAGCAGCACGATCAGGATGGGCTCGATCTGCGACGAGAGCGTCTTCAGCTCGTATTCGACTTCCCGCTGATACATTTCGGCCACTTCACGCAGCAGATCATCGAGCTCTCCTGCTTCCTCGCCCACGGAGATCATCTGCAGCACCACGGGAGTGAACACTCCGGTGGTCACCGCGGTCCGCAGCAGGCTTTCGCCGCGTTCGACTCCGTCGCGGATTTGCCCGATTCGCTGCCCCACGTACGCGTTGTCCACGACCTGTTCCACCACCGACAAGGCCTGCACGATGGGCACGCCGCTCTTAAGAGCGATCGAAAGCGAGCGCGCAAACCGCGCGAGTGTCGCCTTGAGCACGATTTTGCCCGCGATCGGGATGCGAAGCTTCATCCGGTCCCAACTGTAGCGGCCTGCGGGGGTGCCGACCCAGACGCGGAACATTACATAGGCGCCGGCGACAACTCCCAGCAGCGCCGGCCAGTAATTCACCATGAAGTCCGAAAATCCGAGCAGCACCCGCGTCATCAGCGGCAACTCGGCCCTGAAGGACGCGAAAATCCGGGCAAAAGCGGGGATGACGAGAATATTGACGATGACGACGGCGATGCCCATCACGGCGATGACGAAAATCGGATAGCGCAGAGCCTGGGCTACCTGATTCTTGATCTCTCTTTCGAACTCGAGGTGGTTGAAGAGCCTGAGGAAGATCTCCTCCAGCGCGCCGGTCAGCTCGCCCACGCGGACCATGCTGATGTAGAACGGCCCGAACGCCTTGGGGTGTCTGCGCATCGCAGTCGAGAGGTCCCGGCCGCTGTCCAGGCTCGTGCGCAGGTCCTGCAGCATGCTCGCAAATCCGACTCGGGCCGCGGATTCCTGCAGCGCGGCCAGGGATTTGAGTATGGGAACCCCGGCCTTGAGAAGCGCGTACATCTGCCGGCTGAAAAGTACCAGGTCCTCGAGCGTCACCTTCTCCGTGCTCAACCAACGCAGCCATCCCTCTCCGGCGAGCGGCTTCGCGCCGGACGCGGGACTGATGTCTATCGGGGATACTCCGCTTGTGAGGAGCTGATCGGCGACCGCCCCCGAATCGGAGTTCTCGAGCACGCCGCGTACCAGTTCTCCTCTTGCGTTGCGACCAGTGTAGGCGAAGAACGGCACGCGCCTGCTCAATCTTCGAGCTGCGCGGTGACGCGCATGGCTTCGGCAACCGTGGTCTCGCCCGTCAGCGCAAGCCGAGCGGCATGATCCCGCAGCAAGTGGCCCACCATCCGCCGCTCGGCTGCCGCGATGAAGCGGCCCGGGTCGTCCGAGTTGGCAAGCGCCGCGAGCTCGTTGTCCATGTCGAGCATTTCGTAGATCCCGGTTCTGCCCGCATAGCCGCTTCCGTTGCAGTGCTGGCAGCCGCTCCCCGCCATGATCCGGCCGGAGGCCGGGTCGCAGCCGACGGTGCGCAGCCACTGGACTTCCTGCGGGTCGGGCTGGTGCGGCTTTCGGCAGGATTCGCAGTTGACGCGCAGCAGCCGCTGCGCCACGACGGCCTGGAGCGAGTAGGCGACCATGTAACGCGGCACGCCCATGTCGACCAGACGCAACGGAGCGCTCGCGGCGTCGCGAGTGTGCAGCGTCGACAGAACCATGTGGCCCGTGATAGCGGCGCGCAGCCCGATCTGCGCCGTCTCGACATCGCGCATCTCCCCGATCAGGATCACGTCCGGATCCTGGCGCAGTGCCGAACGCAGCACGCGGCTGAAGGTCAGCTCGATCTTCTCGTTGACCTGGACCTGGTTCACGCCGTCGAGACGGTATTCAACCGGATCCTCCACCGTGATGATCTTGCAGTCGGGTTTGTTCAGTTCGTTCAGCGCCGCGTACAAGGTGGTGGTCTTGCCGCTGCCGGTGGGCCCGGTGACGAGCACCATCCCCGTGTAACGATGGACGGCGCTGCTGAAGCGCTGCAGCGTTTCCGGCGACATGCCGAGATCGGCGAGTTGATGCACGCCCCCTGCGCGGTGGAGCAGGCGCATGACGATCGTCTCGCCGTACTGCGTCGGCATGGAGGAAATACGTACGTCTATCGGATGATCTCTGACCTTGACGTTGAAGCGGCCGTCCTGAGGCAAACGCCGCTCGGAGATATCGAGCCCCGACATCAGCTTGAGCCGCTGAGCCACCGCTGAGGATATCTTGGCGTCGGTCTCGGTCTGCGGCTGCAAAAGGCCGTCGATTCGGAAGCGGATGTGCAGTCCTTTCTCGTGCGGTTCGATGTGGATATCGGATGCCCGTGCCTGGACCGCGTCCTCGAACATCGTCTGAAGCAGCTTGACGACCGGGGCATCCTCGGCTCCGAGGGTGAGGGTTCCGAAGTCCACGACGTCGCCCAGATCCTCTCCCAGCTCCCTGGCGAGCGAACTGATCTGGTCGGTGCGCCGGTAGATGCGATCGATGGTCTGGAGCAGCATCGTTTCGGACACCACCGCGATGTTGACTTCCTTGCGCGTAAGCCGCGAGATCTCATCGAAGGCGAACAAGTCAGTGGGATCGACCATCGCAACCAGCACCATGTCGTCCTGCTCTTCGAGCAAGAGCGCGCGGAAGCGCCGTGCCTGCGCTTCCGGAAGTTTGCGGGTCACTGCGGAATTGAAGTTGTAGTATTTCAGGTTGATGAACGGAACACTGAGCTGGCGGGCGAGCGCCTCGCCGATCTGGTCTTCCGAAAGGTACCCGCTTTCGATCAGCACCTTTCCCAGCTTTCGGCCCGAGCGGCCCTGATCCTCCAGGGCCGTCTTGAGCTGTTCTTGCGAGATGAGCTTCTGTTGCAGGAGCAGATCACCGAGCCGTATCCGCTCGGGACGCTTGTGTCTGATTGCCTCGGCCACGTTCCCTCGCTCCCGTCACCGCTGGAGGGCGACTTCAGGTTGTCGTCGCGGGCAACGTTACCCCGTTCCCGGCAACTGCGCAAACGTTTCTCAGGGCCGACCGTCGCCGAGTTGGGCGCGCGCCAGGCCCAGCAATCCCGAAAATCGGGCGGGCCGGGCGCCCGCCAACTTCTCCAGCGTCGGGAGCCATTCCCGGGTCCGCTGCGGATACACCGTCGTCGCCGCCCGCAGCGTGCGGACGGCATCGGCGTCGAGCCCGGAGAGCGCGAGCAGCGCGACTTGCCGCAGAACCACCGAGGGCATCGGATAGGCGCGCATCACCTGCGTATTGAGCGCGAGTTTATCGCCCAGGCCCTCCTCGTCGATCGCGATCGCCTCGCTCGCGATCCGCTCGAAATACGGGCCGAAGAGCGAGCTTTCGCGCAGCTTCATGAGATCGTCCAAGTCGCCACTGCCGGGAGTCCCGCCGCGGGCAAGCTTCGTCTCGAGGGCCGCATACCAACGCTCGAAGGAACGGTAGTCGGACCACACTCCGCACGCCGTCAAACTCCCGGCCAAGACGACGACGAGGACCAGCCCTCGTCGCAGGCGGGTGGGTGCGACGGCTGCGCCGCCGGGGGATGCTGCGCCGAAGAGCAACGCGAACATCCCCAGAAAATTGGCATGCCAAAGCGGAAATTCCACCATGCTGTGCAATCCGATGACGGCGAGGATCCCGATCATCCAGCACCGATCCGGGGTCAGACTGCGCCACGGCATCCTCCGGAACCAGTAGACCAGTGGAATTGCGACGCACGACAGGCCCACGATCCCGGTCTCGGCGAGCAGCTGCAGGAACAGGTTATGGCTGTGACGGTCCAGACCCGGAGGAGAACCGCCCGCCACCTCAGCCGACAATTCAAACGCGCGCCAGGCATACTCGCCGAACCCGACGCCGAGAAGAGGGTTCGAAAGGAACATCAGCCACGCGTACAGAAAAAGCTGGAACCGTATCGGTCGTTCTCCCGTGCCTCCGATCTCCAGGTAGCGGATCAGACGCTCCCCGGAGGAGCTCGGTCTGCCTTCGGGTCCGACAAAGATCCCCGTGTACAGATTCAGAATCTGAACCAGCAGAAACACCGCCAGCGCAAAGCAGGCCAGCTGGAGGATTCGTCTCGCCTCTCGTGAATGACCGCCGAGGCGAAGGAGGGGAACGAAGAAGGCAAGCGCGATGGCGAAGTAACCCCAGGAACCGCGCGAGCCGGACAGCGCCATGCCCGCCGCCAGGGGGACCGCGATCAACAGCGCGGGAAGGAGGCTCAGCGCATTCCGCGCGTGGAGAAAAGCGACCGAAATCACCGCGCAGCCGAGATAATCCGCGAAATTGTTGGGTTGGTTCACCGTGCCGAACATCGCGTTGATCGGTTGTACGGCTACGTAAGCGCCGGCGGCCGGCAGCGGAACGTGATAATACTGAACGAATCCGCTTGCAGCGGCGAGCAGGCCGGCTGCTGCGACCCACGCCTGCAGCGCGCGTGAAACTGCCGCTTCTCCGAGCTCGCTGCGCAGCCAGGCACCCAGAATCGCGAGCAACCCCGCCCAAATCGCATAGAGCGCTCCGGTCGCGCTGCGCAATGGATACGCCACCTGTCCGAGGGCTGCTTGCAGGACGAGCAAAGCCGTCAGGAGGAAAAGCCCGACGCACAGTCCCGGTATGGGCACCGCGTTGCGCGAAGGGGCCACGGCAATCGCGGCAAGGGCAGCGAGCCCGATCGCGAAGGCGAGCCACTCCGTATAGAAAGTGAGCAACGGATAGGTGTGGTAGGGGTTCAGAAAAGGAGCAGAAACCAGCAGCCCGCACAAGGCGAGGCAAAAGCGGAGAGACAAGGAAACGCGCGGGCCGTTCGTCACCGCAGGCCTACCGTCCGTATCCGCGCCTTGCCTCGGCGGCAAACGCGGCGAACACGGCGGGATCGTCGCGCGCCAGCTGTTCGAGGCGCCGCAGATGTTCGTGCAGCGTATTCGGATACATCGTCGCAAGCCGGGAAAGAACCCTCCGTGCTCCTTCGCGCTCGCCCTTCAAGCTCAGCAGAACCGCCTGCCGGAATACGGCATCGGGAATCGGGGCGAAGCGCAGCGCATAGGTGTTCAGCCCGAGCTTCGCATCCAGATCCTCGCGGTCCAGGACGAGCAGCTCGGAGGCGAGGAGATCGTAGTAGCCTGCGAATAGCGAGGTCGCGCGCTGGCCCGCGAACTCTTTCAGCTGGGCTTCAGAAAGTAGTTCATTTCTCCGCTGCGAGCCCTCCGCCTGCCGGGTCCAGCGCTCGAAGTTCCGGTAGTCGGAAAACACCATGCCGAGCACTGCGATGCCCGCCACGAGCACCAGGCCGAGTGCGGCTTGCCGAAAGCGGCTGAAGCGCAAGGCGACGAGCGGCTGGGGAGCCACGCCCAGCAGGAGAGCCGTGAGCCCGAGAAAATTGGCGTGCCAGAGCGGGTATTCCACCATGCTGTGCGCCCCCTGAATCGCGATGAGCGTCAGCATCCAGCCGGTGTCCAGGTCCGGCTTGGACCAGGGAAATGTCCTTAACCACAGCGCGAGCGGCACCACCACGCAGAGCGCGCCGAGCAACCCGGTTTCCGCGAGCAGATCCAGCAGGGCATTGTGCGCATGGTTCGTCATCGCCGAATTGCTTCCATCGAATCCCGTGCCGTGTTCCAGCAGGTTCCATGCGAATTCACCGAATCCGACCCCGAGAAAGGGGTGTCCCGCGAACATCGCCCAGGCTTCCTTGAGCAGATGGATCCGGATCTGCACGCCGAGCTGGGTCGAATCGGACGCGACAGTCTGCGTCCAGCGCCCGCCGAGGGTCGGGGTCTGCGCGCCCGCTCCGGACAGCTCCGGCGAGTGCGCAAGGACGAGGTTAAGTCCGGCGAACAGAATCAACATGCCCAAGGAGAAGACCACGAGAGGCTTGAGCCTTCCGCGGTCGCCGAGCCAGAACGTCCAGCACGCCGAGATCGATACGAGCAACACATAGATCCAGGCGCTGCGAGAGATCGAAAGGACCAGGCCCAGCACGAGCGGAGCGGCCAGCAGCGTCGCGAGCGGCAGATTCAACCGGCGCCGTCCGAAGAGAAAAACCACCGACGCCAGCGCGCAGCCCAGATAGTTCGCGAAGTGATTGCGTTGCGCGAGGGATCCGACCATCCCATCCGATCCGTCTCCGGAAACCAGCCGGACGCCGAGCCAATCAATCTGGTAGTGCTGGATGAAGCCGGTGACCGCCACCAGGAATCCGCCGAATGCGACGAATACCTGCAGGACGACTCCGATGCGCTCGAGCCCGCAGTGTTCGCGCAGATGCGCTCCGAGCCACACGAGCAGAGCCGCCCACAGCACGTAAAGCGCGCCGAGGAGGCTGCGCTCGGCGTAGGCGACCATGCCGACCGCGACTTGAATCAGCAGGACGAGCATCAAGCCGATCAATCCGAGCGAAAGAAGCGGGAGCCCGGTCTGTTTTCCCCGAGCGAGTGCCAGCGGCAGCAGCGCCGCGGTCCCGAAGGCAAACGCCATCCACTCGGTATAGAAAGTGGGCAGCGGAAGACTGTGGTGGAAATTCAGGAACGGAAGCGAAACCATCAGCCCCAACAGCGCCAGGCTGATTCGCGAGACAAGCGTGATCTCCGACGGAGGAAAGCCCGCTGTCATCGTGACGGCGTGGGGCGGTTGCACGGGCGCGAGTATACTCGGGTCGTCTCCCCGGTTCTCCGGAGGAATCCTTGCCGCCCCTGCGCGCGATCGTTTTCGACGCCTACGGCACGCTCTTCGACGTGCATTCGGTGATCGCCCTTTGCGAGCAGTTGTGGCCGGGGAAAGGCGCGGCTTTGAGTCAGCTCTGGCGCTCCAAGCAGCTCGAATACACCTGGCAGCGCAGTCTCATGCGGCGCTACGAGGATTTTGCCCGGGTCACCGAAGCCGCTCTGCGCTACGCCTGTGCCGCGCTCGGCCTGCAGATCGACGAGGAGCGCCTCAGCAGGCTGCTGGACGCCCACCGCACTCTGGCGACCTTCCCCGAGGTCGGCAACGCGCTCGCCGAACTGAGGTCCATGAAGCTCAGGCTCGCGATCCTCTCGAATGGGTCGCCCGCGATGTTGCGCCCGCTGGTGGCGGCCGCCGGACTGGGCGACCAGATCAGGACCATCATCAGCGTCGATACGCGAAAAATCTACAAACCGGCGCCTGCCGTATACCGACTCGCAGTGGAGAGACTGCGAGCGCCGAAGACGGCGATCGGCTTCGTCTCGAGCAACTGCTGGGACGCATGCGGAGCGAAGTCCTTCGGTTTCCGTACGTTCTGGATCAACCGCAGCGGCGCGCCCGTCGATGAGCTGGGCGCGACGCCCGATCATGTCATCGGCAGTCTTGGCGAGCTGCCGGCGCTGATCCGGCGTCCGCTATCATAGTTCGCGTGCCTTTCCCTCCGCTCAATTTCTGCTCCAAGTGTGGCGCCAAGCTGGCGCTGCGCGTGCCGCCCGGCGATTCGCTCCCTCGCCACGTATGCGACAACTGCGGCACCGTTCACTATCGCAATCCGCTCGTGGTGGTCGGCACGATTCCCGAACGGGAAGACCGGATCCTGCTGTGCAAGCGCGCGATCGAGCCGCGCTACGGCCTGTGGACGCTCCCCGCGGGATTCATGGAGCTCGGCGAGACCACGGCGCAGGCCGCGCTTCGGGAGACGCTGGAGGAAGCGAAAGCGCGCGTCGAGCTGGGCGAGGTGTTCACGCTTCTTTCCGTGCCGCACGTGGACCAGGTTCACGTCTTCTACCGTGCCAGGGTTCTCGACGGCGACTTCGGCCCGGGCGAGGAGACCCTGGAAGTCGGGCTGTTCCGCGAAGGCGAGATTCCCTGGAAGGAAATCGCCTTCCGCACGATCTCGGCGACGCTGCGTCACTTCTACGCCGACCGCAAGGCGGGCGCGTTCGGTTTTCACGCGGGCGAAATACTGCCGCCGAAGTAACTCGCTTGACACGCGCAACCGGCACCCCTTAGCGTTGCAACACACTTTGCTATGCAACGACGCGATTTCGTGTTCGCCTGCGCCGCTTCGGCGCTCGCCGCCCCGCTGCCGGCGACGCCAGCCGACGCGAGCCCGCGCTTCTATGCCCGCGCCCGACTCATCGATCCGTCGGGCCGGCCTCTGGAGGCACGCGCGCTCCCCGCGAACCGGAATTTCATCTTTCACTACCCCTTCGCCGGAACACCCTGCTTTCTGCTGAACCTCGGCAAGCCGACCAAGGTGTCGGCGCAGCTGAAAACCGCAAACGAACAGACCTATGAGTGGCGGGGCGGCGTGGGCGCGGGTCACAGCATCGTCGCCTACTCGGCGATCTGCGCGCATCGGCTCACCTACCCCACCCGCGAGATCAGTTTCATCAGCTACCGCAACGAGACGTCGCCCGGAAGCAAGTTCGCTCACGTCATCCATTGCTGCTCCGAGCACAGCCAGTACGATCCCGCCGAGGGCGCGAAGGTATTGGCGGGCCCCGCCCCTCAACCGCTCGCGGCGATCCTTCTCGAGCACGACCGGAAAGACGATGGCCTGTACGCCGTCGGAACCCTGGGTGGGGAGCTTTTCAACGAGTTTTTCAGCAAGTACGAATTCCGCCTCGCCCTCGATCACGATGGGCAGGCGCATACGGTCGTCGAGAGCCGCTGCATCGTGAGCGAGCTGGCGCAGTACTGCAGGCAGCAGGTGAAGTGCTGAAAGCGGGATGATTCCCTGGCTGGAGCGCGACACGCCCTTCCCGACGGTCTCGTCGGCGCTCAAGGATCCGAACGGGCTGCTTGCCGCAGGCGCGGACCTGTCGAGCGAGCGCCTGCTCGAGGCCTATCGCCACGGCATCTTTCCCTGGTTTTCGGAAGGCGATCCGATCCTGTGGTGGAGCCCGGACCCGCGCATGATCCTGTTTCCCGCGGAACTCAAGATTTCGCGCTCCTTCGGGAAAACCCTTCGCAATCGTTCCTATGAAGCGCGCTTCGATTCAGCTTTCGACGAAGTCGTTGCCGGCTGCGCCGCGCCCCGCAAGGGCGAGCCCGGCACCTGGATCAGCGGCGCGATGATCGAGGCCTACCGGCGCCTGCACCGGCTCGGATACGCGCATTCGGTCGAAACCTGGATCGACGGGGACCTCGCCGGAGGACTCTACGGCGTCGCGATCGGCCGTGTGTTTTTCGGCGAGTCGATGTTCTCCCGCTCCCGCGATGCCTCGAAGATCGCGCTCGCCGCGCTGGTTGCATACCTCAAGTCGGCCGGCTTCGGGCTGATCGACTGCCAGATGCGCACGCGGCACCTGGAGACGCTGGGCGCACGCGAGATCCCCCGGCGCCGGTTTTCCAGGTTGCTCGAAGAGTTGATACACTATCCGAACTCGCCGGGGAGCTGGTCCGGCGCATCCGTCGCGCAGGTGCAATGTCGAAGCTGAACGATCTGCCGCATGCCGTACTGCAGTTCTACGTGACTGCACCCTACCCCTGCAGCTATCTGCCGGGCCGGATGGCGCGCTCGCAAGTGGCGACTCCCAGCCATTTGATCGGCGCCGAACTCTACGCGGACCTCGTGCGGCTCGGCTTTCGCCGCAGCGGCATCTTCACCTACCGGCCCTACTGCGATCACTGCCGCGCCTGCGTTCCGGTGCGCGTCCCCGTCGAGGAGTTTCGCGCCTCGCGCAGCCAGCGGCGGGCGCTGGCAAAGCACGCGGAGCTGCAGCACGCGGTGACGGGACTGCGCTTTCGTGTCGAGCACTACTCGCTCTATCTTCGTTATCAGGCGAGCCGGCATTCCGGCGGCGGCATGGACCAGGACAGCCGCGACCAGTACTCGCATTTCCTGCTGCAGAGCCGGGTGAGCACGCGGCTGGTGGAATTCCGCGACAAGGGCAAGCTCATGATGGTATCGATCGTCGACCAGCTGGACGACGGCCTTTCCTCGGTCTACACCTTTTACGATCCCGACGCCGCCGGCGCGAGCTTCGGCACCTACAACATCCTGTGGCAGATCGAGCAGTGCCGCCGCGCCTCCCTGCCCTATCTCTATCTCGGTTATTGGATCAAGGACAGCCGCAAGATGTCCTACAAGGCGCACTTCCAGCCGATCGAGGGATTCGTCGACGGCGTCTGGCGGCGGCTCGAGGCGGACGAAATCGGCGGATAGCTTCTTAGGTGGCGGTACCTTTCGTTAATCGTTCAAGCCCATGGCTTTCCGCGCCTCCGCTAGGCTCATGACAAGAAAATCGTCGGCTACGTCGGCTGGATAGGCGGTCTCCACGACCAACCCTTGGGGCCCATAGAAGTCGGCGTCGAAGATCGAGATGCCGAGAGCTTCGCAATAGCGCTCCAACATTTCCGGCGTGAAGCGCTTCCGGACATCCCTTTCCTTGTACGCATCCTCCTCCTCAAACGGTTGGACCTTGCCCTGCGCGATGAACGTCCACTTTCCACCGTCGTTGGCCGCCGCCACGCTGCGTTCGTAATTCAGAAATTCCCGCTGTTCGGGAGCGAACAGCGAGAAGGCCACGGCGCCAAACGTCCCTTTGCTCTTCTTCGATGGGCCTATGGTGTTCGGAACGCAGGAAATCGCCACTCCACGGCATCTTATCCGCGTGGCCATATACCCTACCGGGCTCGCCGGATCGGAGATCTTCGCAGAGTTGTCGAACAGCGCCACCCACCGGCCGTGGCTCGAAGCCAACAGGTCGCGGCACGGCGGCATGCTCAAGGGCTCCAATGCACCCAGCAAGACCGGCAAACCCCCCTCGATCTCGCGAGTCTCGACTTTCGGCCGCGTCTCGCGCCGCCACGCCGCAAACGCTTCAGCAACGATCGCGTAAGACGACTCCAAGAAACCGAAGCTGAAAGCAATGGGCGCGTATTTCCCTTCTAGCAGCGCTTTCACCGGGATCAGTCTACAGTTTTCACCTGATATTCGCCCTTCGGGTCGTTGGCTCTGAGCCGCATCTCGTGTCCGGGCCCGCGCGTGGATCTTGAAGTCTCGTACTCAATGTATTGCCGTTTGCCACCCAAAGTATACTGGACATCCGGACGGTTGATCCCAACACGCTCGCCACGCACGTTTACTTGCTGCTGATTCACGCGAATGTCCGTAGCGCCCTGTGCCCGCGCCGCCGCTATGTCGGCTTGCGCCTGAGCATTCTGCGTCGGGCTAGAGCCGATCGACCGAGCAGTGCTCAGCGGCGCCGGGGCCCTGGGATTGACATTGACGTCTTGGGGGAGCCGCGGCGGCGGTGCGCTGCCGAGGCGAGCCGCCGCGGCGCCGGTTGCGACTGCCGATACGACAAACAGCGCGGCGTCCGCCTGTACTGCCCGCTTTTCTTCCGGCGACAAATTCGAGTAGTCTGCCAGACGTGCGCCGACGCTCACCCCCTGAACGGCAGTCAACCCCGCGCCCACGGCGACCTGCGCCGGCGCGGAGAGCAGCGCCATGCCCGAGCCGATGGCGAATCCAGTGCCCGCGGACACTAACAACCCTTCTGCATTGCCCCAGTCTTTGCCTCCGCTGACATACAGATTGCGGCCCACATATATCGCCGCCCCTATCACGGCGCCGATGGCCCCCGTGCACAACATCGCACAGTTCCCGTCCGGATCCCGCAGAACGACAGGATTGTGATAGCTGTAGCTGTACAGGCCGAGGTTACGCGGATTGAACACGCCTCCATTGCCCAGACCATCGGGGTCCGAACCGATGTATTTCCCGATGACCGGATCCGCGCTTTGCCACACGGAAGTTCTCGGGTCGTAGTAACGCGCCCCGTAGTAGTAGAGATTGGTCTCTTCGTCGAACTCCTTGCCGGTGAAGAGATACGGCGTCCTCTGGGTGTTGGTGGATTCCTCGACCCAGGTCTCTCCGAACGGGAAGTACTCCAAGTGCTCGAAGATCTGCCCTTGCGTGTCGGTTATGTAGTTCGAGCTGCCTAGGTGATCCGGGTGGAAGAAAAAGAGATCCTTCTCCACCGGGGTCTTCCCCTGCGGGTTCGTCCCCGGCTTGTCCTGCTTCACCAGCTTGGATACCACCCGCGTTTCGCCGGCAAAGACGTGCTTCGTGCCGATCTGCTTGTTGCGGATGGTGAAGTACTGGTTCACGTACACCGTCTCGCCCTGGGGACCACGCTTGATGACTCGATTGCCGTCGTCGTCGTACTTGTAGGTCTTCTCGTGCCCGTTGTCGAAGAGCGACTGGATGCGGTTCTCTTCGTCCCAGACGATGGTTCTCCGCGTGCCGTTGTCGTCGTTGTCCCAGCCCAGTTGGTTGCCGTTGTCGTCGTAACTGAAGGTGCGGTTGCCGATGTGCGTGGGCGCATGCGGGTGCGGCAAGCCGAAGGTGTAGTTGAAGAGGTAGCTCGTCTTCTTCTGCTGGATCGGCGTCCCCGAGGGCTGCGCGACGATGTCGCTCTGGTTCTTCGACACGATGTTGTGGATCGAGTCGTAGGCGAGAATCATCGAGTAGGTCTGGGTCTTGCTCGGGTTGAAGTTGAAGGTCCCCGAAGCCTGCGCCAGCCGATACAGGTCGTCATAGCCGAAGGTTTGCTTGGTCGGACCGCCGAACTTGCTCGGGGGCGGCACCGGAATGCTGTTCGCTTCGCCCCGGATGTTGCCCACGTTGTCGTACACGTAGAGCAGGTTCTGGATGTTGTCCTGCACCGGCAGCGTCCCATCGAGCGAGGTCACGCAAGTCGGCGTGCCCCCCGTGCCCTTGGCGCTGGTGAGGCTGCACAGGCGGCGCGTCCTCTCATCGTAGGCGTAGCGCGTCCTCACGTTGTTGCCAACTTCGACGAAGGCGCGTTGCTCGAACTTGTTGTACTCCAGCCGGTTGATGTAGCTGTAGGTGAAGTTGCTCTTCTGACCCTGGGCGAAGTTCAGTAGCCCCCCGGAGTCGTAGGCGTAGGTGAGTACTTCTCCGTCCGGATAGGTGAGCCGCATCACCCGGTTCCAGGTGTCGTACTGGTACAGGGTCGTGTACACCTCGGGGGCGTTCGGCGTGGTGAAGGTGACCACGGTCTTCACTTCCTTGGTCACTTCGCCCAAGCGGCCGTAGAAGCGCTCCTCGGTTCCCATCTGCGAGGCGACCGTGGTGATTCGGCCCGCGCGGTTGCCGTTCGCGTCACCCGCAGAACTCGGGGCGCCATAGGCGTAGGTGACGTTGTTCCCCGGGAAAGCGGGATAGGTAACCGCGATCAGCCGGTTGAAATCATAGTTGTAGGCAATCTGCTGGTTCGCCGGGCGCAGGTTCGCCGTGATCTTGGCGATAACGTTGCTCGCGAGGTCGTACTGGGTCTCGGTCCGCCCGGTGTCGGGGTTATCGATGACGGTGCGGCGACCCAGATTGTCATAGGCGACCGCGGTCACGTTATGCCGGTCGTCCTCCACCCGAACGATCTGCTTCATGGCGTCGTAGGCGTAGGAAGTCCAAATCGTCGTCCCTTGGTTGAACTCCTTCACCGAGGTGATGAGCTCGCGCACCTCGCGGTAGGTCTGCCTCACCTTGCCGTTCGCGTCGGTCACAGTGGTCTGGAACTGTGTCAGACCCAACCGATCGACTCCGAAGCCGTAGGCAGTCGTAGCGAACGTGCCGTCGGGGATGGTGATTCTCGTCTTCCGATCGAGCACGTCGTAGGTCGTCGTGGTAGGAGCGACCGTGTCGAAATTGGGGTTGAAGACGATGTTCCCTCCTTTCGGTTCTGTGGCGGGGTACCTCTGGGCGATCGTGCGCTCGAAGGCGTCGAAGGTGACCTGTCCCGACACCGTCATCACGTCGGTCGAGCCGCCGTCCGGCCCCGTATGCAACGCCAAGTCCTTCTTCGTCTGGATGACTCGCTTTAGGCCATCGGTAAAGAGAATCGTGTCGATCGTGCCGCTGCTCTTCAGCACCCCGTCGGCGTCCTTGTCGATGTGCTTGGTGAAGGCAAACGGCACCTGGGTGAGGGGAATGGTGTTGCCATCCGTGTCGCTCGTCGGCGTTTGCACCGGTGCATAGTCGAAGGCGATCGTGATCTGCCCGCTCGCCTGCTCGTACGGCCCGACGATCGTGTCGATCCGCCCCACCGCGTCGTAGGCGTAGGTCGTCCTCTGCCCGTTGATGTCGGCGGTGGTCGTCGGCTTGCCAAAGCGCAGGTCGTAATCCGCCGTGGAGAACAGGCCAAAGTTGTCGGTGATGCGAGTAACGTGCGTCGCCACCGTTAGGTCGTATTCATACGTGAGCGTGTAGCGTTGGCCGTTTTTGTTCGCGGGGCCCTTCACCAACTGGATGTTGCCGTTGTCGAAGTACGTGAGATCGGTCACCGCCGCCTGGCCGGTCTCCAGGAACTGGCGCACCTGCGCCTCGTCGCCCGTCGTGCAGTCGATCGTCGCCTCGCGGTTGCGCATCGGCGCGCCGTTGCCGGTCACCACGATCTTGTTCGCCTTGCCGACGATGTAGCTCGACTGGCAAGCAGGATCGCTCGACGTGTAGTTGATCACCACAACCACATCGTCCTGTGCACCCACATCACCGGTGTCGGTGAAGCGGCTCACGTTCCCCAGCGCGTCGTACTCGTGCAGGGTTGCGGTCGCCTTCTGCGCCACCGTCCCGCCTTCAAAGAAGCGCTTGTCGGTCCTCGTCAACTGCGGGAAGACCGTCGCCGTAGTGCTCGTCCCGTCGACCGGCTCAGTGCCGATGTCCACATCGCGCAGAACGTAGGTGTTCTGCGTCTCGAGGAACGGTCGCGCGAGGGCATCCGAAGTCAGCTCGCGCGCGAGCAGGCCCTTGCTGTAGTAGTTCGTGGTGAGGTAGTCGCGTTGGATCGAGCGGAACAGCGCGTTCGCGGCGAGCGTGTCGAGGTGCCGCTCGACGACCGTGCCGTAGCCGTAGAACTCGCGCTCGAGCCGGTTGTACTTCGGCGCCGAATACGCGAAGCTCGTCATCTGGCGATCGGCGCCTTCGCCGACGTGGCCGTCGAACACCGTGACCTTGGTCATCAGCCAGCGCGACTGCGGCAGGTCGAAGGTGTTTCCGTCGCGGGTGTACTCGAGATCGAACGTCGCGCCGAGCGGCCGATGCACTTTCTTCAGCAGGTTGGTGCGCCCGATCGGGTTGAGCGCGACGCTCAGCTGGCTGTCTACCGTCGAGAGGACGTGATCGGCGAAGCCGTCCCCGTCCATGTCGCGGAAGGCGACTTCGGGCCGCCCCAGGTTGGTCGAGAGATTGATCCCAGGGTTGAACACGATCTTGATGCCGGCGATCGGGATGGCAATGCCGAAGGTGAAGAAGAAGCCCCCGCCCAGCGAGACGTGCTTTTCCATCGACACCGTGCCCTGGCCGCCCGGGAAGGGGATCGGGCCGGTGAACCCGGTGCCGGTGTTCAAGCGCACGGCGCCCGTGGTGACCTTGTCGGGCAGGCCGTCGCCGTTGATGTCGACATAGGTCTCGTCGCTCTTCGACAGGCCTATGGTGAGGCTCAGGCCCCCGGCCAAGCTGTAGAAATCCCGGTTGAAGCCGAGGTTGACGCCGCCGCCCGCGTCGAGGCTGACGCCGTCGTTTACGATGCCTCCGCCCCAGGCTTCGGGCGAAGCGAAGCCGTACCCCAGGTTGAGCGCGACGGTGCCGTTCCTGAACACCTTGTCGGGCAGGCCGTCGCCGTTGATGTCGATCAGGTCGTGGTCGGTGTTGGAGCTGCCGGCGCCGATGTTGGCGCTAAAGCCCAGCGGCGACATGTCCATACCTTGCTGGCCGGTCTCGCCGCTCTTCTTGGCGTCGCCGATCACGTGGCCGCGCGCCGCAGAGATCGCGCGCGCGATGTTGCCCGCGCCGTCGGTGCTCGCACCGGCGGTCTTGTTCTCGGCGCTGCGCGCCGAGCCGGCGCCGCCGCCCCGGCGGAGCCCTTCGAGGCCGCCGACTGCGCTCGTGTACTGCACGCCGCCCGAGCTGCTGATCACGTCCGGGAAACGGTCGCCGTTCAAGTCCTGGAACTCGAGCTTGCTTTGGCTCGTCCCTTCGCTCGCCGTGATGCCGACCGACACCGAAGTGTTCTCGGAGACCGAGATACGAGCGGGCGCGGAGGCCCCCGCGAACTGCGCCGAGGTCGGCATGCGGATGTCGTCCAGGCCCAGCCGCGAGGAGCTGGCGCTCCCCGCCTTCACCCAGGCGAGGTCGTCCACCCCGCCCCAGAGCGCGTCGGCGGGCCGCGGAAGGAACGGATAGGCACGCGCATTGTTCGTGTCGAAGGACTGATTCACGACGAGCAAGGACTGGTCGATCGGCTGTGCGTCGCGCGGCGGATTGCCGTTGTAGCCGGCCGCGCCCCAGCCGCGATACGGCTGCGGGAACAGGGTGTCCGCCGAGCGCGTGTGCGACGCCGAAGGCACGACGTTTCCATCCACGGTCACTTCGAGGAAGGTCAGGCGCGCGGCGAAGAACGGATCGCGCGAGCTGACGTCGAAGAAGAGCTGATCGCCCGCCGTGGCGTTCACGCTCGCCGTGACGATGACTTCGACGGGCGCACCTGTCCCTGTGACCGTGATCGGACGCTTCGCGAGCAGCGCTCCACGGCGCTTCACCGTGAACAAGGCGTTGGTGGTTTCGCCCGAATTGAGCCCGCTTACCTGCACGCGCGCTTGCACCGAGAACGTTCCGTTGTTCGGCACGGTGAAGAAGCCCTGCGGTGTCGTCGCCGAGCTGACCGGATAGAGATCCATGTCATAGGGCGGGTTCACTTGGAGGATGAACTTGCCGTCGTCGTCGACGAAGCGATCCACGCCTGGCGCCGCAGTGTAGTAGGCGCTCGGGGTGAATTTGACGCCCGTGGCGTCGATCGGTGAATCGACGAAGATCTGCCATTGGAGGACGTCGAGTTTCGTCACCGCGACGTCCTGCGAGAGGTCGACCATCGCGGTCTCCGCAAACCCGAACGTGCGGCGGAAGACGTCGAGGCCGTTTTGGGTGATGAGGAGCGTCACGTCGTCCGTCGTCGGTGCTTTTTCGAACCGGCCGGCGAGGTGCAAGGTACCGGTGAGCGGCACGGTGACGGTGCTCGCGCCCCGGCCGGCTAGCGTGAAGTCGCTCGACGCCTGATATTGGAACTCGGCAAGACCGTTGACGTCGGTGAGCGCCGGGTTGGAATAAGTGATCTGGGGATCCCAGGCGACCTGGTCGAAGGCGCCGTCGAAGAGTGATTGCACGCGGAAGTAGAGCCGCTGGCCGCGCGTCACCGGCACGGCGTTGACCGCCGTGGGTACCTTGAGCGAGTAGTCGTCCGGGCCGATGGTGGTGAACCACAACTCCGCGCCTTCCAGCTGGATCGCCACGCGCACGCCGTCCGCCCCGGTGTACTGCGCGCGCGCCGCGCTCGTGTCCTGGATCAGGCGCACCGGCGCGTTGATGCTGATCACGCCGTCGTAGGGCGCGACCCAGCGGCGCAGCGTATCGAGCAGCGGGAACTTCTCCGCGCGCTCGGCCACGATCGCCGCCGAGTCCTCGAGCAGGTCCGTGGTGATGATGGCTCCCGTGCCGATCGGCACCGGGCTGTCGGCGCTGTTGGGACTGAAGGTGGGCACGCCCGCCGCGTTCATGAAGCCGAACAGCACTCGCCCGCCGCTCACGAGGTCGGTGATGCCGTCGCCGTTCACGTCCGCGAAGTACGTGTCGCCCTGGGTCGTGGCGCGGTTGAAGTCTGCCATGACGGGCAGCACGAAATAGGACTCGACGCCGATCGTGGTGGAGGTCACCCGCTCGCGCGATATCGCCGGCAGGCTCGGAAGCGAGATGCGATCACCGAAGCTGGTCGTGCCGTTCGGGCCCGAGAGGTTCTTCCGGTAGAAGAATCCATCGCCCCCCTTGAACACCTTGTCGGGCAGGCCGTCGCCGTCCATGTCGGCCATGGTGATCAGCGCCTCGCTGCTCGACTGGCTGAACCCGACTTTGGGGCCCGCGGTCTCTTGCTTGCTGGTGACGTCGCAGCAGGTTCCGACCCCGACGTACAGGTGCCCGCCGGCGCTCAAGCTTTGGCTGCCGCCGACCGCGCTCGCCGTGCCTTGGCCGAGAAGGCCGATGCCGATGCCGTCCGAGCCGATTCCCCAGTCGGTCGAGGACGCGAAACCACGATAACTGCCTGCGACATCGCGCGCCTCGTCGTTGTAGGTGAAGGCGTGCTTGTTGAAGAGCGTGACTCCATCGCCGGCGAATTGGTCGATCGAAGTCAGCAGCGTCTTGTTGAACGCCGTCCCAGGGCGGTTGTCGCCGTAAGGATTCTCGTTGTAACGGAACTCGTAGCGGCGAATGAGCTGATCGTTCAGGCTCACGTCGACCTTGCGCAACAGGTCCGCCGTGACGCGCTTGAACCCGCCGCGCGCGTCGATCTGCACGTCGATGCGGCGCGTTTCGTTCAGGTCGCGATCGCGGATCAAGGTGACGGAGTACGGGCCTTCAGTGAGGCCGCTGCCGGTGTAGGTGATCTTCTGCAGGTATATATTGGTCCCGGGCACGCTGCCGCCGGGCACCCCGGTGTCGCCCACCTTCGCGTAGTGGTAGCGCACGAAGTTGCCGTTCGGATCGATAATCTGGCACAACGCCCACAGGTAGATGTTGCCCAAGCCGTCGGTCAGGGTCTCGGTGGCCGGATCCGTCGCGCCGTACAGATACTTCACCCCGTTCTTGTCGGTCACTTCCCAGGTGTAGTTGGACGGACTGCTCCCGCGGCGGATGATCCGCTTGAACTGCCCTTCGATGCGGGTGTGAAAGACCTTGTCGGCCGTTCGCGCGACCAGGGCGCCGCGATGGGCGACGGGCGTGAGCATCTCACCCGAGAGCATGTAGGTTTCGGTCTCGCGCGCTGTGCCGTCGAGCTGGCCCGTGTCGTAGCGCGGCGCGCCCCAACGCGTATCGATCACGACCGCCTGCATGGGCACATCCCAGCCCATGCCCATCCAGCCGTTGCCGCCCGAGGAGGTGTACTGCACCGCAAGCTGCGGTTGCATCCCCTGCCGCCCCGGCGGCACTTCGATCGGATAGGCGACCTTGGCATCGCCCGTGTTGTTCGCCCTGGGCGGCTCGATCAGGTTCACCTGCGCGCCCGGGTCCGCCGCCTTGATGTCCTTGATCTGAGTCGGGTTGAAGTTCGCCGTCTGCGGGTGATCGGGCACGGTCACCGTGGCGTTGATCATGTCGGTGAAGTGAGTCGTGTAGCTCGTGATCGTGTTCGCCTGCTGGTCGATCGCCACCAGTTCCAGCACCTTCCACGAACCCGACTGATCGTCGAAATAGAAAGTCTTGATGTCCTGCTCGGTCTGGCCCGGCGGGATGAGCCCCTGGCTGTAAGGCAGCGTCACCTTCACCTTGTTTGCAAACCTCATCGGGTGCGGGGTGAAGCGGTAGCCGCGCCGCGGACCCTTGGTGACGTTGGTCATGCCGGCGTCGAGCGCCGGTAGATCGAGGTCGCTCAAGGGCGTGATGCCGATGGTGGTGTCGAACGTCGTGGCCCCCGCCGGTATATCGAGCGTGCCGGCGTCGTAGGTCATCTTCTTCGCCTGCCCTGCGGGCACCGCGAGGTTGTAGGTGGGCAGCAGGTTGGCTGCGGTCGATTCCACCGCCGGCTGCCAGTTGTTGAGCGTGATGGTGGTCGTGATCGTCTGCCCGTTCGGATAGACCGCCTTCACCTCGACTGTCCAGGTTTCGCCATCGCCTTGGGTGGTCAGGCCGACGTCGTCCTTGGTGATGTTGATGCCGAACGCGCCGTCGCTCGTCGCGACCGGCTTGCCGCCGACTGTGAGGCTCGCGGCACCCGAGCCGTTATCAAGCGGCTGCAGGAAGCCGCGGATATAGGCGAGGCGCGCGTAGAACTGCCCGGCGTCGGGGAAGGTAACGCCGACGCGAGGCGGATTGAAGGTCGGCCCCACGCCTGAGCCCGAGGGCACCACTTCCTTGATCTCGCCGTTGCTGCCCTTGCCGCCGGAGAACACCAGCCGCACCGCGTCGATGCCGCCCGCGCTCGGTGCGGAGAGCATGTTCCAGCCGGTGACGAGCTTGGTGGCGTTTACGGTCGCACCGCCCGAGGCGCTCCATGCGCCGTCTTTCAGGAACTGAAAGTCGATGCTGCCCTTCAGGTTGCCCACCAAGTAAACGGCGACCCCTTCGATCTGCGTGCGTTTGTCGAAAACGAGATCGAGCGTCGGTATGTCGGCCTTGACGGTGGTGTTCGGGTACGGGGCCCAGCCACTCAGCAGATCGCCGTCCAGCGCGCTCAGCGTCGGATTGGTCGGGTCCTGTTCGTTGTCGTTGACGCTCGCAACGAAATTGGCGCCGCTCTCCAGCTCGCCGATCAGGCTCACGTCTTTCACCGTGAACGTGCCGGTGGTCCCGGCAGGCGTGCTGAACGCAATGCTGTTTGCCCCTTGCACGAGCCATTGCGGGTTGATCTCTTCGATCTGAGTCGACCAGCTGGCTTGCGGCGGCAGGATGAATCCGCCTTGGGCCGGATTTCCGTTGACGGAGCGAACCGCGTGCACCCAGTGCGACAGCCCCAGGACCTGGTAGCTCAGATAGACGCGCTTGAAGTCGGACGGCTTGCGATCGAGCGCAATGCTGAAGCTGTTGTCGCTCGGATCGTCGGTCGCGCCGGCCGTCGCGCCGATCACACCCTGCGCCAGAGACGATTTGTAGAGGCGCCCCTGCGCCGGAGCGCTGGTGTCGAGGAGCGCGGCGAGAAGCGCGGCGCCGTTCTTGACGTTCGCCCGCCCGCCCTTGCCCCAGATCTCGATGCCTTTCAAGCCTGCTGCGGGGCCGCCGGCGGCGGAGGTGAGCGTGAAGCGCAGCTTGCCGGTGGTCACCGGCGTGCTGGCCGCGAAACTGTTCCAGCCGTCGGGCCGCGTCGCGAGATTCAGGTTTTGCAGACCGGCGATCGCCTGCCAGGCACCGCTCGCATCCGCGTCGACCGACAACGAGTAAGGCGCAGCGCCGAACACCTTGATCGTGCGGACTTCGGTGGGCGCATCGAGCACCGCGATCAGATGCCCGCCGTCGTAGGCGGTGTGCTCGGTGGTCGTGTCTCGGTCGAACGCCGCGGGCGCGGTCTGAGACTCCAGGGTCTGAACTTCGGGTGGAAGGGTGGGAGCGGACTGGTTCTGAATGACTAGGGGCGTGATCCTGATGTTGTCGTTGTTCAGTGTCGCCGGCCAAGCCATTGCGACGACAGCGCACAGCGACCCCGCCACGACTCCGCGCGCGACATGCCAGATTTGCGCGCCCACGAGCAGCGTTTTCTTCACGGTCTTCTCCCCTTTTTCCCAAACCGCGCGCCCGATACGCGGTTCCCCAAGCGCGTTTTCTATCACGGCGACGGATGGGATACAACCTGTCAGGATTTGCCTTACAAGAATCGGCCTCGAACGACGACACGCGAACTGCAGTATTGCCTTTTCAATTCAACATTTTTTTTCTTGCACTTAAGCTGGTTTGTTATGAACGGCGTCAATATCAGGAATATTCGAGGGCATCGGGAATATAAGAAACAGCAAATGCACGCTCCGACGTTTCCGCGACAGATGCGTCAAGCAACTACATTTGGCCAAACGACTGACTACATTTTTCCCGATGACCCACTACATTTTTACTAAAACGATTGGCTACATTTCCTTAACGACTAACTACATTTAGCCGACGCTTAAGGCTTCCCACCCAGCTCGCGCATGCGCTGCCTCCGGCCGGGCTACCACCCGAGAGGACCGATCCTGGCTGCTCGGCTCGCGGTCGATTCGTTCGACTCCCTCGGTGCCGATCGAGGGTTTCGTCGACGGCGCGTGGCGCGGCCTGCATCCGGAGGAAATCGGCGCGTAGATTCGCGCCGGCGCGCAAGACGCGTCATCGCACGATGCGGACCGAGTCGGTGCCGGCGATCGCCCTGCCGTCGAAGGTATCCGCAGTCAACACGGCCTGCGTGTCGGAAGCGCTCAGCTGCAGGGCCTCGGTTTCGACGTGCACTACGAGGTCCAGCCGGCCGTCCCCGTTCACGTCATCGGTGAAGGCCGCCGGCGTGCCGTCGCCCTTGAGAGCGACGCCGGCTCCGGCGAGCCGCACGCTCCGCGCATCGACCGCGGTAGCGTCGAACCGATCGGAACTCAGAATCGCGACCGGCACGTTGCCGCCCGAACCGAGATTGATGGTATTTACCGTAGTACCGGGTTTGATATCGATCGCGACCGTGATCACCTCCGGGTTCAGGTAACGCGCCAACGCGAAGTCGGAACTGCTGCTGTTGGGTTGCACCTGCCCGGCGATTACGATCCTGCCATCGGGCTGCAGAGCCACTGCGAAAGCGTTGTTGTGGGCATTGCCCACGTCGGTCACCACCTTGCCGTTCACGCCGAAAGTCAGATCGAGCCGGCCGTCGGCGTCATAGCGCGCGAGGGCGAAATCCCGGGTCGCCGTCGTCGTGACTCCCGCGACGACGATCTTCCCGTCGGGCTGCAGCGCCACGCCGCTGATGAAGTCGATGTCTGCGTTGTTAAAGAAAGAGAGCTCCGCCTTGCCGCCGTTCCCGAAGCTCGCGTCGAGGCTGCCGTCCGGGTTGTAACGGGCCATGGCGAAATCTTGGAAGGTGAGCTCGTGGGTGCTGGCGCCGGCGACGACGATCTTGCCGTCGCTCTGCAGGGCCGCGCTCGAGGCGCCGTCGTTATTCGCAAAAATACCGCCGCCTGCCGAGAAGTCGGTCACGACCCGGCCGTCGGTTCCGAACGTCGCATCGAGGCTGCCGTCCGCGTTGTAACGCGCCAGCGCGAAATCCTCGCCGGTTGTAAAAAAGGGGTTGGACACCGTGCCCGTGGCGACGATCTTGCCGTCCGCCTGCAGCAGGACGGCGGTGGCGCGGTCGAAGCCGTCCGTGAAGCGCGTCGTCACTTTGCCTGCGGCGCCGAAGCCCGTATCGAGGCTGCCGTCGGCGTTGTAGCGCGCGAGGGCAAAGCCGCTGACGCCGGCGCTCGACGTCCAGCCTGCCGCGACGATCTTGCCGTCCGGCTGCAGAGCGAGCGCAAACGCCTGCTCGCTGCCGCCGGTGCCCGCGAAATCCGTCGTGACCTCGCCGCCGACGCCGAAGCCCGCGTCGAGGCTGCCGTCCGCGTTGTAGCGTGCAAGGGCAAAGTCGAAAGCCGGTCCGTCGAGCCGCAGCGCATAGCCGGCCACTACAATTTTGCCATCGGGCTGGAGCGCGACGGCGCGCGCCACGTCGGTAGAACCGTGGAAATCGGTCGCCACCTTGCCGTTCGTTCCGAAACTGGGGTCGAGGCTGCCGTCGGGGAGATAGCGCGCGAGCGCGAAATCGTAGTTGGTGGCGGCGGATGAAAAAACATAACCGGCGGCCAGTACCTTGCCGTCGGGCTGCACGGCAACAGCGAACGCAGCGTCATCGATGCTGCCGTTGAAATCAGTGACGACAATCCCCCCCGAGCCGAAGCTTGGATCGAGAGCGCCCGGACCCGCGGTGACTGGAGAAGTAAAACCCAGCCCAAGCGACAGCGCCACGAACCATATCGCGGCACGCCGCAGCGTGAAGAGTTTCATATGCATGTCGATGCTCCTTTAACCCAGGTTGTGAGATTGGTCCGGTTTTTTAAACTTCTGAACTAGGTTGTGCCAACGATCTTTCGCATATTCGTCAGGGGCTTCGCATATTCCTGACACTACCTAATGTCGCCGCTTCAATGAGTCGTGTCTTTTTCTCGAAGTCAAAACGGCGAAGCTGAAGGTCTTCATCAGAAGATTCTATCCATCATCCTTCTTCTCGGACGCGGAGATCGCCCTACTCGAGGCGCCGTGATAATGGTGGGTCAGCGCGGTTTGAGCGCCAATGATTCCTTTACCGCGTTCCTGTAGATGTTTGCCATCCCAGCAGATTGGGCGGTTCCTTCCGGAGCGTAGGTGCTGAAGCGCTGATAGGCATCCTTGTTGCCGGTCAGCGTGTAGTACAACAAATCATTGAATAAGCGGTAATCGTTTCGAAGCAAAGTGTCCCAGTCCCAGCCATTGCCCCTCTTTTTTGAATTCTTATCGATTAGTTCTTGCAACTGCTTCCACAGCACGCTCGGCGAATACTCCATACCATCCGAATAGTTGATTGTCATTTCGGAAATACAGAGATCCTGGTATTTCGTGCCCTCGTATATATCTTCAACGTTGAAAATGAGCTCCTTTGTCCTGAACAAGTTGATGGACGACGTCCAGCCTTCTCGTAGGGAAATCTCCTGAGGACTCGGGGTGTCCTTCAGCGTAACGCTAGTGTCCAAGGGAAAAGATCGCCCGCCGATTACCACCTTTTCAATACCTAGAGTCTTCACCCGCTGGTTCGCGTGAAACAGGCTCGCTGTTCTCTGACAGCCGTTTCTTATCGTTATGGATTTGAGATAGACGGGAGTCTCAAAAACGAACTTGAACAGTCCGTCGTCACTGTAGGCCGATTTTTTGTCGTACTTCGTTACCCAAGGGGTCGTGTTGTCGTTGTCGAACAAATTCCTGATCGAGTAGCGGTCCGGATTGGGGCCCTCGACTAGCGTACTTCTCGAAATCGCCTCGATGCGGGAAGGCCCGCCCTTTACGAGGAGCTTCTCTTCTTTGTAGCTGCTTTGCGCGTTGCAAACGGCCGCAAAACAACCAAGAGCGCATGAAGTCAACACTGATGCAACGAGCCGTTCCATCGCATTACCTCAAGATCATATATCGTCCCTCCAACCCGGTCGGAGATTGCTTCAGGTAATTAAACATCTCCTTAAATCCATACCGCACGCTGCACCCTTCCGATCCGTTCAAATACGCATCGTTTATCGTCCCACCCCTTGCCGGGTGCATGAAGACGCCGACAAGGTAATTCTTGTTCAGATTTCCGCCATTATTAGGATTGATTCCGTTGTTGAATTTAGGATCCTGCGGAACGACGCCTTCACCCAGATCACTGCTGATGATGAACGAATTGCTCGTCCATGTCATGTTCTTCTGCTTATAGTCGTACATCACCCCCGCAGCAGCCGTGCCATATTTCTCGGGATCTTGCGATACGCTGCTGAACTTATCAAAGCTCTTTTCAGGATCACCGAAGAAGAATTTCACATCCTTTTCGTTAACTGAAGATCCGAAGAAGTTCTTGATCGCACCCCAAGCCTTCAGCATCGTTAGTTTCGTACCGCCAAGAGTACCGTCTTTATAAACCATCGCAATATCAGAAAGCTGCCTGTTCGTGGCTTCGGAGTCATGAACTGTGAGGATCTCCTCGTTTCCGTCTGGGTCAACTATTTTCAGCGGATTCAAGCCGCTGTAGTGGTAAGCGTTCATATTCATTGGCCTGTATACCCCCCCCATACCGCGTAACGCTTTCGCGTCAGAGGTTCGGTTAGGCAAGTAACTCGCCAATATAGGATCACTGGACTGCCACACACTCGTCCGTGGATCGTAGTAGCGCGCACCGAAGTAGTACAGCCCAGTCTCCTCGTCCAGCTCCTTCGCGCTGAAGAGGTACGGCGTGCGCTGTTGGTTGGTGTTCTCCTCGATCCATCCCTCCCCGAACGGGAAGTACTCCAAGTGCTCGTAGAGCTTGCCGTTCAGGTCGGTGACGTAATTCGAGCTACCCAAGTGGTCCGGGTGGAAGAAGTACAGATCCTTCTCGAACGGCGTGTTGCCATTCGGGTTCGAGTTCGGGACGTCCTGCCGCACGAGCTTGGACGCAATACGGCTGGTGCCGGCGTAGATATGTTTCGTTCCCGTGGCCCCAGGTCTTTGCGTATAGAACTGGTTCACGTACACCGTCTCCCCTTGCGGACCGCGCTTGATCAGGCGCTGGCCCTGGTCGTCGTATTTGTAGGTCTTGGTCTGGCCGTTGTCGGCCACCGACTGGATGCGGTTCTCGTCGTCCCAGACGATGTCCCGTCTCGTGCCGTTGGTGTCGTGCGTCCAGCCGGTCTGGTTGCCGTCGGCGTCGTAGGTGTAGGTGCGCACCCCGATGTGGTTCGGCGCGTGCGGCCGCACCGAAGCCGAGCCTGACGGGTTGTAGGCGTAGGTGAAGTCGTAGGTCGTCTTCTTCTGCACCACTGCGGCCGCCCCCGGCGGGTAGCGCGTGTCCGCCTGGTTCTTGCGCGCGATATTGTGGATCGTGTCGTAGGTGAGATCCACGGAATAGACGCGGCACTGGCTGGTCGGCACCCCTGCGCAGGCACTCACATCCGGGGCGGCGGCGTTGACATTGGCTGGGAATACCCCTTGCGCCTTCGTCAGGCGATACAGGTCGTCGTACTCGAAGCGCTGCCAGCTCGGGCCGCCGTACTCGTTCGCGTGCGGCAGATCCACCGAGTTCTTCAGGCCCAGGACGTTGCCGACCTTGTCGTAGCTGTAGCTCAAGTTCTGGAAGATGGTGTTGCCTTGGCGCACCGCGTTCAGGTTGTTGAGCCTGCGCGTATTGGCGTCGTAGCTGTACACCGTCTTGACGCCGTTCCCCTGCGTGACCTGCACCCGCTGCTCGAACTTGTCGTAGAGCAGGCTCTGGAGGTAGACGTAGCGGTGGTTCTGGCCCGTCGCATCGACCCGCTTCACGCCCTCGGCGCTCTTGAGGTTGCCGCCCGAGTCGTAGCTGTTGGTGACGATCTCGCCGTCGGGATACGTGATACGCAGCAGCCGTCCGAAGGTCTCGAAGAAGAAGCGCGTCTCGAACACCGACGGGTGCAAGGGATCGGTGAAGGTGGTGACGGTCTTCTTCTCGTACACCGTCTCGCCCAGTTTGCCGTACTGGCGCTCCTCCACCCCCATCTGCGAGGTTACCCGGGTGATGCGGCCGGCAGTGTTGCCGAGCGCCCCCGAGGCCCCATAAGCATAGGTGACGTTGTTCCCCGGGAAGTTCGGGTAGGTGATCGCCGAGAGGCGATTGAAGTCGTAGCTGTAGTCGATTGCCTTCGTCTGCGCCTTCAGATTCGCCGTGATCTTCTTCGTGATGTTGGACGCCGTGTCGTACTGGGTCTCGGTGTGCCCGGTATCCGGGTTGTCGACCACCGTCCGCTGGCCCAGGTTGTCGTACACGATGGTCGTGGTGTTCAGCTTGTCGTCCGCAATCTGCACGATCTGCTTCAGGGCGTCGTAGCTGTAGGAGGTCCACAACGGCAGGCCATCGTTGAATTCCTTGACCGAGGTGATTAGGTCTCTCACGTCGCGATAGCTGCGCTTCACCGCGCCTCGTACCCCTGCGTTGACGTTCGCGTCGGTCACCACGGTCTCGAATTGAGTCGCACCGTTACGGTCGAGACCGAAGCCGTATGCGATCGTGGTCAAGGTCCCGTCCGGAATAGTGGCCTTCGTGTTCCGATCCAGGACGTCGTACTCCATCGTGGTCGGCGCGACGGTGTCCGCGATCGTGTTCAGGACGCCGTTCTCCACGTCGCTACCCTTGGCTTCGGTGGTCGGATACTTCTGCGCAATGGTGCGACCAAAGGCATCGAAAATGACCTCGCCCGAGACGACCATCTTGTCGACCGACATGGTGGCGCCAGTCTCTAGGACCGCCGCGTCCTTCTTGGTCTGGATGACCCGCTTCAAGCCATCGGTGAAGAGGACGGTATCGATCGTGCCGCTCGCCTTGTAGTTGCCTTCGGCATCCTTGTCGACGTGGCGCGTGATCGCGTAGGGGATGGGCGTGGTGCAGCCGTTCTGTCCCAGGGTGCAGCCTTCGGGGTGGTATTTGAACTCAAGGGTGGGCTGGCTCTGACCCAGGCCTTGCTCATAAGGCCCAACGATGTGGTCGATCCGGCCGAACTCGTCGTAGACGTTGGTGGTCTGGTTGCCGTTGGTGTCGGTCGTCGTTTCGAGTTTGCCGAACAGCGGGTTGTGCGTAGCCTGCGAGCTCAAGCCGAAACTGTCCCTGATCAGCGCGACGTGGGTCGTGACGTCCGGGTCGTAGTCGTAGGTGAGCGTGTAGTTCTGCAGGTTCTTGTTCGCCGGCCCCTTGACCGTCAGCAGATTGCCGTTCGAGAAGTAAGAGAGATCGGTGATCGCAACCTGGCCGTTGCCGACGAATTGCTGTACCCGGGTGGTATTGCCCGTGAGGCAGTCAATGGTGGCGTCGCGCTCGCGCATCACCACGTCGTTGCCGCGCACCATGATGTGGTTCGGCTTGATGACGTAAGTCGCGCAGCTCGTGTAGGTGATGCTCGCATCGACGTTGTCGGTGGCGCGGCCCGGCTCCCCGTCGTCGGTGAAGCGCACGATGTTCCCCAGCGCATCGTATTCGTGCGTGGTGAAGGTGCTCTTGCCTGGGCTGACGTTGCCCTCGTAGAAGCGCTTGTCGGTGCGGATCAGCTCGGGGAAGATCGTGCCCACTGTGCTCAACGGGTTCGCGGGCACAAGGCCGGTCGTCACGTCGCGCAACTGGTAGGTGTTTTCCGTTTCGGTGAAGGGCGCACCGGCCGCATTCTGCAGCATCTCGCGCTTTAACAGCCCCTTGGTGTAGTAGCTATCGCTCAGGTACTCGCGCGTCACGAAGCGGTACAGGGTTTCGCTCGCCGCGGTGTCGCGGTGCTCCTCGGTCACTTTCTGGTAGCCGTAGAACTCGCGCTCGAGACGGTGATAGAAGCCGCCTTCGTATTTGTACGTCGTGACTTGCGTGTCGGGGCCGTTGCCGACGACGCCGTCGAACACCGTGGTCTTCGACAGCACCCAGCGCGACTGCGGCATCTCGTGGGTGTTGCCGTCGCGGATGTACTCGATGTCGACGCGCGCCCCGAGCGGCCGGCTGAAGGTCTTCAGCAGATTGGTGCGGCCGGTGCGGTTCAGCGCCACCGACATCTTGCCGTCCTCGGTGCTCGCGATGCGGTCGGGGTAGCCGTCGCCGTTGACGTCCTGCAGCGTCGTCTCCGAGCGCGCGATCGTGGTCGACAGGCTCACCGCCGGGTTGATGTTGGTGAAGCAGATGAATAGGCACAATGGCCCGATGTCGTAATTGAACGAGACGCCGCCGTTCAGGCTGATGCTCTGGTTGTTGCTCAGCGTCGTCGACACGCCGGTCCAGGGCTTGTCGTCGGCGAAGCCGTTGCCGGTGTTGATGCCGACGAAGAGCGTCCCGCCCGACTCCGTCACGCGGTCAGGCAAGCCGTCGCCGTTGATGTCGATGATCTTCTTGCGCGTCTTGCCCAGGCTGCGCGTTATCGCCAGGCTCCCGGCGTAGGCCTTCACGCCGTCGTTGTAGCTGACGCCGGCGTTGACGTACTTCGTCTCGCTGTCGTCGACGACCGCCGAACCCCAGGGCTCCGCCTGCGCGAAGCCGTAGCCCAGGTTGAGCGCCACGCGGATCGTGCCGCCGTCGTCGAACACGCGGTCGGGCAGCCCGTCGCCGTTCATATCGATGTACTCGGCCTTGACGTTGCTGTCGCGGCTGCCGAGGCTGCCGGTCAGTCCGAAGCTCGAGTTCCTGTTCGCCGGCTCGGCGCCCGGGATCTTGCCGTTGAACAAGCCCTTGGCGTCGGCGACCGCCTTCTGCACGGTGCCTCCGGGTGCGATGTTGTCCGCCACCGATATCGAGTCGCGCACGAACGGCGTGTCGGTGCTGCCGCGCCTGCCGCCCAGGCCGCCGACCATCTCCGTGTACTGCACCGTGTTGCCGCCGACCACGTCGGGGAAACGGTCGCCGTTCATGTCCATGAAGTCGAGCAGGCCCTGCCCCGGCGTGTTCGTATGGTTGATGTTCACCAGGAAGCCGATGCCCGTGGTGGTCTCGGCCTTGACGATGCTGATGCGCGGCACGGCGGTCGCACCGGCGCCGCCCGGGTCCGGCGGCACGCTGCTCGCGTAGTCCGCCCCGCGCGGCAGCCGGACGAAATCCAGTCCCATGCGCGAGGACGCGATGCGGTCGGCCCTGACGCGCCACATCTCGTCGCCGGCGAACCAGCGGTTCTGCTCCTGCTGCGGCACGGCCGGGAAGGCGGTGAGATCCTTGACGCGCTTGCTCTTCGCCCGGTCCCGGTCGTCGGGAACCTGGTAGTCGGCGTCATTGCTGGAGATCGTGAGCCGCGCCGGGACGATGGGCTGATCCTTCAGCGCCACGCCGTTGAACGTGCCCTCGCTGTTGTACCCGACGTAAGCCCAACCGCGGTAGGGGTTGGCGAAGAGATCCCAGAAGCCGTAGCGGTGCAGCATCGAGGGCGGCGTCTCGGTCGGCGCGTTGCCGCCGACGTGCCGACGCGTCTGCGTCCACAGGCCCCAGTCGAGGGCGAGCGCCGCGAGCGCGGGATCCTGGGTGGTGAAGTACATCACCAGGGTGTCGTTCGCCTGCGCGGCGACGTCGAAGGTGTGCTCGCCCGGGTTGAAGCGCTTGCCCGCCGTCAGCGAAATCGCGTGCGTCGCGACGACGACTTCCTGGGTCTGCGGAGGAGCGTTGGGATTCTGCGGGTCGGTCACGACGAAGCGGCGGACCACCGTCAGCGTCGCATCGCCGGTCACCGTGCTTACGAGCGCGCTGCCTTGCTTGATGACCGGTGCAATCGCCACCGTTGCCGCGCTCCCGCCCACGGACAAGAGCGCCTTGCCGGCATCACCGCTGGGCACATCCGGAGGCTGGACAAAGAGCGTAAGCCCGCTGAATTCCTGCTGGGTCGCGTTGAAGTCGGTCTGCACCGCGATCGTGACTGCGTGAACGGTGAGCGCGGCCGCGAGGTCGGCGTTGGTCGTGGAGTATCGGAAGAAGAACGTGCTGCCCGTGTCGGGAAGATCGAACGCGTGGGCGTAGGGATTGAACTGCGTCTGCGTGCTGAAATCGATGCGGCGCTCGACTACGACTTCGGTCACCGGATTGCCTTGCGCATCCGTGCTGTCCCTATTTACCTGCAGCACCACTTCGCCGGAAAGCGCCGGCGCATTCGGCTGTGCGCCGAGCAGCGGCAACACTGTCAGGGTACCCGCCGCCCGCGGCCAAGCCGTGCCATCGCCCGCTTGGTTGAGCGGGATGTCGTTAAGGGTCACCACCGACTGCGGCCGGATGTAATGGACGCTGACCCCGGTGCCGTCCAGCGTGGGATAGAGCTCCGGATCGCGCGTGCTGAAATCGAAGAACAGGCGGTCGCCCTTGTACACGGGCACGGCGAAGCTCTGCTGCTGCGGCACGTAGGCCTTGCCGGCGGCGAGCGGCGCGACGCGCTTGCCGGCCAGCTCGCCACGCTGCTTCACCGTGAGCGCGATCTCGCTGTCGTGGTCGAACAGCGGCTTCTGCGTCGGCAGCCCCGAGCCGTCGAGAACCGTCACCAGCTTCGGCGTCACCTGCGGGTTCACCATGAGCCAGCCGGTCTGGGCGGCGAGGAAATCGCCTTGAGCCTGGTTCAGCGCGTTGTCCGGATAGAAATTGATCTCGTGCTGCTGCGTGAGCTGGATGATGAAATTGCCCGCGTCATCGGTCACCTTGATCGGCTCGCCCGGTGTCCAGCCGATGGGGTTGCCGTCCGCGTCCTTCAGCGGCGCGCCGCCCGTGGTGTCGGAGGGTTGGTCGGTGGTGCGGAACGCCTGGGTATAGAAGAGCTTGAGCGGGTTGGCCGCACGCCACTGCAGCTTGGTGAGGTCGACGTTCGAATCTACCTCGACCAGGACCAGGAGCTTGTCCCGGGGCTCGACGTCGATGTCGGGCGTGCCGTCGAAGCTCAAGCCCCCGGCCTCGTCCCAGCGCATCGAGTAGCGCGCAACCGGGGCGCGCCGCTGGTGCACCAGCGTGTAGTCCCGGCGGTGCGTGAACTGCTGCTGAAATTCAGTCTCGCCGAAGCGATAGATGGCGATGCGCACGTCGTCAGTCGTGACTGCCTTGTCGAGCGTGCCGGTGACGCGCACCTTGCCCTTGAAGGGCGCGTCCATGGTGTTGACGCGTCCCGCGTAGACGAACTCCCGCTCGGCCTGGAACACGTAGGGATCGAGCCGGTTCACGTCGGTCGCTCCCACCGGCACCGTGCCGCCTTCGGTGGTGTCGAGATAGCGGATGCGCGGTGCCCAGTTCACTTCGTCGTAGGCGCCGTCGAACTGCGATTGCACACGGAAGTAGACTGCGTCGCCTTTGTTGACGGGGAGCGAAGCGGTGTTGGTGGGGGTATACAAAGTAGTGGTATCGGTGGCCGCGATGTCCTGCCGCCACAACGGTTCCGGCAGGCCCGGGCGCTCGATCGCCACGCGCACACCGTCTGCAGTTTTATAATCCGCCCGGCGCTTCTTCTCCTCGTCGGTCGCTGTTGGATCGGTGAGGACGTCGATCAGGCGCACATCGCCGTCGATTGCGATGTGACCCGAATAAGGCGCGGTCCAGCGCCGCACTGCGTCCATCAGCGGATTTTGCTGGAGCAGGTCCTGCTCGATCGCCTGGAAGTCCTGCTCCGGCAGCATGCCGGTCGCGTTCACCGCGCCGGCGCCGATCGGGAATTCGCTTCCGGCGCTCGAAGCCGTGAACACGGGGGTGAAGTCCCGCGCCGCCTTGTTTCTCCACCGGTTGAACCAGACCTGCCCGCCCTTGACGATGTCCGGCAGGCCGTCGCCGTTCACGTCCGAGATATAGCTGCGCTGGGTAGTGAGGCTGTGCCCGACGTCGCCGATCAGGTTCAGCCCGAAGACGTAGGCCTGCCCGCCGAAGTTGAAGCTCAGCGTCTCGTCCTCCGAGAGCACGCCCATGTCCTGGGCGATTCCGGCGCTGCTCTCGAACGCGATCGGCGCGAGCGGGTCTGAGCGCGGGGTGACGGTGTTGCGGCGGAACTTGATCGTGCCGCCGTCGAGGAATACCTTGTCGGGCAGCCCGTCGCCGTCGATGTCGACGAGCGAGAGCTTGCCTTTGCTCCTGTTTATGCCGGCGCCGATCATGCCGTTGAACGAGAGATACTTGGTCGGGAAGGGCGCGAAGCCGATCGAGAAGGATGCGCCCCCGCCTATGCCCTCGGTGCCGCCGAGCGCGCTCGGACCGACCCTCTCGCCGAGGAAATTCGAAGTCAGCGAGTCGTCCTGAGTGTTCCAGTCGGTGCTCGGGAAGAAGCCGGCGAAGGTCTGGCCCGCAGTGATGTCATCGAAGTAGCCGAAGCTGTGGGTGTTGAAAAGCGCGCCGTCGGCGCCGAATTGGCTGACCGACTTGAGGAGCGTCTTCCTGAACGCGCCTTCCTGGTACTCGAATTGGTAGCTGCGCACCGGCCTGTTGTCGAACTTCACTTCGATGCGCCTGAGCAGGTTCGCGGTGACCTGCTTGAAGCCGCCGCGCGCGTCGATCTGCACGTCGGGACGGCGGTCAGGGGCAACCCCGCTGTCGCGATAGAACGTGACGGTGTAATGCGCCGGGCTGGTAGGGTGGTCAGTATAAGCGCACTGCCTGAGATAAAGCTGCCGGCCTGCGACCAAGCCGCCCGCTACGCCTACGTCGCTGACGGTGTCGTAAGCGTAGGTCATGCGGTTGCCGTTCAGGTCGCGCATTTCCGTGAGCGCCCAGCGGAATACCTGGCCGCCGTCGGTCTTCAGGACGGCGGTGGAGTCCTGCGTCTGGGTGGCGAGGTTGCCGCCGTAGATCGAGCGCACGCCGTTCTTGTCGATCACCTCCCACCAATATTCGGACGGATTGCTGCCGTGGCGGATGATCTTCCGGAACTGCCCTTCGACGCGCGCGTGGAAGATCTTGTCGGGCGTGCGTGCAACCAGGTCGCCGCGGTGGGCGACCGGCGTGAGCATCTCGCCCTCGAGCATGTAGGTTTCGGTTTCGAGAGGACCACGACTGGGATCGATCAATCCTATGTCGTAGCGCGGCACGCCGAAACGCGTGTCGATGGTGATCGCGCGCTGTGCCAGATCCCAACCCATTCCCATCCAGCCGTTGCCGCCGCTCGAGTTGTAGGAGACGGCGAACTGCGGTTGAATGCCTTGCCGGCCCGGCGGCACTTCGATCGGATAGGACAGGCGCGCGTCGCCGGTGTTATTGACCTTGGGCGGCTCGATCAGATTGATTTGCGCCCCCGGATCGGCCGCCTTGATGTCCTTCATGCTGGTGGGATTGAACGACACCGTCTGCGGGTGATCGGGCACCGTCACCGTCGCGTTGATCATGTCGGTGAAGTGGTCGGTGGTCGAATTGATGAGCTTGTTGGTCTTGTCGACGCTCACGCGCGGCAGCTCCACCCAGCGCCCGGCCTGGTCGTCGAAGTAGAAGGTCTTGACGTCGTCCTCGGTGTGCCCCGGAGGAATCAGCCCGCGGTCGTAGGGCATCGCGACGCTGACGTTCTGCAGGAACTTCGCCCCGTGCGGCAAATAGCGATAACCGCGCCGCGGCCCCTTGGTGACGTTGGTCATGCCCACGTCGAGCGCCGGCACGTTCTCCTCGGCAAGCGGGGCGATGGTGACGATGGTGTCGGTCGCGACCGAGCCGGCGGGGAAGACCAGCGTCGATTCGTCGTTGCTCAAGGTCTTCTTCGTCTTGGCCGAGACCGTCCCCGAGAGGCTGTTGGCCAGGGGGCCCGTGGCCGGGGTCGCCGCCGCCAGCTGCTGGGTGAAGAAGACCGTGGTGGCGACCGTCTCGCCGTTCGGATAAGTGGCCTTCACCTCCAGCGACCAGGCGTCGCTGTCGGCCTGGGCCGCGAAGCCGACGTTGTCCTTGTTCTTCAGCGTGTTGATCTGGCCGGCCCCGAAACCGGTTTGCGTGCCGCCGACGGTGACCGTGGCATTGCCCGAGCCGTTGTTCCACGGCTCGATGTGACCCTGAACGTAGCCCTGGCGCCCGTAGAACTGGCCGGCGTCCGGATAGGCGAGGAAGATCTTCGCCGGAGCGGTGCGCCCGCCCACGCCCGACCCCACGAACAGGAACTCGCGCACCTCGGCGCTCGAGCCCGAGCCGCCCGAGAAGGTGAGCCTCACGCCTTCGTACGCGCGGCTCTCAGGCGGCACCGTCGCCGGCACGCTGATCGTGTTCCAGCCGGTGTCGAACGCCGTGCCGCTTTCAGCCGGGAAATCCGACCAGACGCCAGCCTGCTTCACCGAGAGCTGCACTTGTCCCGCGATCGGCGCGGAGAGGTAGAGCGACACCGCGTCCATCTGCGTGGGCCGCCGCAAGACGAACTCCACCGAGGGCACCACCGCCTCGATCGGCTGGTCGGACGGATACGGCTGCCATCCGGTCGCAAGATCCCCGTCGTAGAGCGCCTCGACCGGGTTGGTGCCCAGAGCGTCGGGCTGGTTGGCGCTGAGCGTCTCGACCGCGTTGGCGCCGTCGTCGAGCTCGCCCACGATGCGCACGTTGCGCACCGTGAACCCGCCGTTGGTGAACGAGGAGGACAGCACCTTGAACTGAACGCTGTTCGCCCCGCGCACCAGCCACGCCGGGTTGATGCGCTCGATCTGGGTGCTCCAGCTCGTCGTCGGCAGGATCAGCACGCCGCCCGCAAGGGCGCTGTTCACCTGCGAGCCGTTGATGATGCGCTCGGCCGAGATGAAGCTCGCCTGCCCGAACAGCTCGTAGGTGAGATACGCGCGCACGTAATGCGCCGGGTCGCGATCGACCGTGAAATTGAACGTATTGGTGGCGAGGGTCTTGCTGCTGTCGTTGGGCGTGACCACCGCCGTCGTGGGATCGGCGCTCGAGTTGAGCGCCGTGTAGAACCGACCTTGAGGAGGCGGTGTGGGGCCGAGCAATTGCGCGAGCAGCGCGGCGCCGTTCTTCACGTTGACCGGCGCCGCGGTGGTCCAGATCTCCAGCTCGCTCAGGCCGCTCGCGTTGCTGCCGCCGCTCTGAGGGGTGAGCGTCAAGAGAATCTTCCCGGTGGTGACCGGGACCGCGGCAGTGAACGTGTTCCAGGCGGCCGGAAGCGCCGTCAGGTTCAGGTTCTCCAGACCCGCGATGCTCTGGAAGCTGCCGCCTGCATCGGCCTTGACGCTGAGCAGGTACGGCGCCGGGCCGAAAATCTTGATCGCGCTGACGCTCCGGGGCGACTCGAAGGCGGCCTGCACCGACGAGACGTCGAAGGCGACGTGCTGCGTCGTCGTGTCGCGATCAAATAGGAGCGGCGCGGTCGCCGCTTCCTCCGCCTGGACCTGAGGGGGCAGACTGGGTGAGGAAAATACGGTGAGCGCGAATGGGGTGGCCTTCGAACCTGCCGGGAGCGTCTGCCCCGTGGGCACCACGGCGGCATACACCGCAACGATCACAGCGGCGGCGAACGCGCCCGCCGCGCCGATCCATGCGCCGCGCTTGGCGCGCAGCCATCCCCCGCCAATACCCACCGTGCCCTCCGCTGCCGGGCGTTTCTGGGACGCAGATTTCTGGTTTCTTTTGGTGAAGAGGTACTGCGTCCGGTTTTTTTTATTGCTCCGGTTCCCTGGTGCCTCCGGAATTTCGTGTGATATGGAAACACAATTTCACGGACCGCGCAAGAGAATTCACCAGGACAACTCCGCGAGCGCGGCGCCGAAAACAAAAATATCGGGTTTACCCCGACAACGACTTCGTGGGGTAAACCCGCAGGGTTCCTGCACGCTTCTTTTTTTTGTTTCGTTCCCGTTTTCTTGTACGGCCCGACATCGGCCCCGCGCCGGGAGCGCGGGGAATCGGAGCCTAGCGATGCGGACGATCGGGTCGATCCGGCCGGTCGGGACGATCAACCCGTTCAACTCGTTCGGCGCGCTCGGCACGCTGCGTACGCTCGGCACCCGCTAGGGTTTCTTTAGAGCCCGCCGCGCCGCCCGCTGCCTTCTTCTGCTGCCCGGGCGGATGATTGTCGCGCTTCGCCTGCTGACGCGCGATATTCTCCCGGATACGGGCAAACGCGTTTTGCAGACCGCGGTTATCCGGATGCTCTGCGAGGTTTCCTGACACCGTTACCGCCGCATTTGCCAGCGGTACCCGCGTAGGATCCGGATCCGCGAACGCTGTCGCAGAGCCCAGAACCGCCGCCATGCTGGCCACGCTGATAAGTTTTTTCACGAATCCCTCCCAGTTCCCGAGCAAACCCCGCGCAAAATAGCGCGCCCATGCTTTCTAGCAAGTACCGCGCCAATGCTTTTTCCGGCTGCGAAACTGAAAGGGGAGGGAAAATGAGGCAATAAGCCTCATTTTTCGGCGTGAAAAAGTCCTAAAAGCCGGTGGTAACCCTAACGAAGAAGGGGAGTTGCGTCCGGGGTGTCAGAAGTTGTAGGCGAGCGACAATCCGCCGCCAAAATCGGGACTTCCGTCGGCGAAGCCCTTGACGCCGTAGACCTGGAGCTTCCAGTCGCCGGAAAACTTGCGAGAGACATACGCGGTCAGCTCGCTCACTCGGGCGCCCCCCTGCACGAGTCGGTCGCGCCAGTCGTAAGCCAGCCCCGCCGTCGTCGCCGGTGACATGCGGTAAGAGCTGCCGCCGGTTCCGTAGAATACGTTGCGCAGATCGATTCCCGCGGGATCGCCGTACCACCGATAACCGATCGTGCCGAGCGGAGTGAATGCGCCGATCGTCTTGAAAAAATCCGCCTGCCACGCGTAGTCGTTCTTTCCCGTGCCGAGCCCCTTGGAGTCATCCGCGGTGGCGAACTTGATTTTCACCCCGAGATCCAGCCCGATCGGCGCGCTGCGCTCGCCGAGCACGTTGTAGAACGCGCTCGCGACGACATCGCCCAGGCCGGTCTCGGTACGGCGCGCGGCGCCCGCGCCTGGAAGCGTGATGCGACTGTCCCCGGCGCCGATGACGTTGCCCGGTCCGGTGATGCGGATGTACGGCACGAGAAGCTTGAGGGTCCAGCCGCCCGCTTCGTATTTACCCGTGATCGGCACGAAGAAAATGCGCGTGCTTTGGTCCTGTCCGTACTTTCCGGAGGAGGACTCGGCGCCGACGCTCAGGGTCGTCAGCCCATCGGCAGCGAACGCGATCGAATTCGTCGCAACGAGCGCCGTTGCGAGCGCCATGCGGGCGATGCGTGCCATCGAACGACTCAAGAAGTCCTGAGCACGGGCGGATTCGCGCCTGGCGTTTTCGTTCCCGGGGGCTGTGCCGGTTGCGGACGCGGCGGAGGAACGTACTCGAATATCCAGTCCGCGTAGGATTTCGCGCCGGCGAACTTTTCGAACTCCGTCGGAAAATTCGCCTGTTTGAGCGGTTCTTCGCGGCTGGTGCTCGCCACACCGGCGATCCCGCCGCCGGTCGCCGGAACGAGCGTCCACTCGCCTTTTCGCATCGGATCGGCGTAAAGCTCGCGAATGTACTTCCTGCTCGCCGAGCGCGGATCTTTCAGCAGGTCCTCGAGCGACCGCGGAAAGGTGCCGTTCACCTGGTAGAAATTCCGGATGGCATTGCGGTAGGCTTGGCCGCGGAACAGCAGCTCCGCCTCGCGGTCCGCCTGGAGAATGCGCCAGGTCGTGAGCTGCGCCGCCTCGAGCACGATCCCGACGATCACGACCGCGGCGAGGACCATCACATAGCTGAAGCCCCGCTGGTTCACTTGGCGGATTCCCAGCTGTTGATGTCCGCGTTTTCGCCCTCGCCCCCTTCGCGACCGTCAGCCCCGAAGGACACGATTTCATACCCGCCGTTGCGCCCCGGAGCCCGATAGACGTAGGCGTTCCCCCAGGGATCCGAAGGAAGCTCCTTTTTCAAATAGGGGCCGTTCCATTTCTCCACGCCCTCCGGCTTGTTGCGCAAGGCCTTGAGTCCGTCCTGGGTGCTCGGGTAGCGGCCGGTGTCGATGTAGTAGCCGTCGAGCGCGGTGGCGAAGTTTTCGATCTGCGCGCGCGCCGCGGCCTCTTTGGCTGGCTTGATGCGCTGATACAACGTCGGCCCCACCAGCGCCGCCAGCAGGCCGATGATCACGAGCACCAGCAGCAGCTCCATCAGCGTGAAGCCGGATTTCGATCGAGAATGTCTTTTCACTTTCCCGTCCTCACCAGTCCTTGAAATACGAGCCGTCGCTCGCCCGCTCCGCAGATCCGCTGCGGATATCCAGAATCCCGTTGTTCTTTCCCGCCTTGTCGTCTTCGGAGCGCACCAGCACCCACGTATCGCGCTTTTCCGTGACCGGATCGGGCGGGATGCGCCGCAGATAGCGCTTCTTGACAAGCTCCTCCAGCTCCGCGGGATAGGCGCCGGTATCGGCATGGTAATCATCGAGCGCCTTGCGCAGCGCATACAAGTCCGTCTTCAAGGTCGACTCGCGCGCGCGCTCGATGCCGCCGGTGACCACGGGCGCGACCAGGCTCGCGAGCAGGGCCACGAGCAGAAGAACCAGCAACAGCTCGATCAGCGTAAAGCCGCGCGAGCGCACCTCACCACTCCCTGTAGCGCGTACCGTCGAGCGCGATATTCTCCGAAGACGAACGAATATCGTAGACGTCGCGCCCGCCCCAGGCGAGCGAGTCGGATCCGTCCTGGTAGCTGCGCAGGACCCACTGCTCCGCGGGCGGGTGCGTCTGCTCGGAGAACGGGTCGCGCGGAACGCGCCGAAGATAGCGGCGTTTGCTGCCCTTGGCGTCGCCGCTGTCCGCGCCGTCCACCAGCACTTGCAGCGTTTTCGGGTACCCGTCTTCGCTCGCGGCGGTGGACGTTCTCGAGATCTTGCCGCCCTTCCAGTCTTCGTAGAACGCGTCGATCGCGCTCCGCACGTCGCGCAGCGCGCGCCTGAGCTCCAGCTCCTTCTCGCGCCGGACCGTGACCTCCGCGTAAGGCAGCGCCGCCGCGGCGAGGATGGAGAGAATCGCCAGCGCGACGAGCAGCTCGATCAGCGTCAAGCCGCGGCTATTTGATGACGACCCGCGCGGCCCGAACCTGCGCATTGAGCGTGTCTCCGCTTGCGGTCTTGATGACCGGCACGCGATAAACAAGATAGGAGATACCGGGCTTTTCGCCGCGCAGTATCACCCGCGCCAGCACGGCATTGCCGGTCGGCGCCGCGCCGCCCGCAAGACCCAGCGATACACTGAGCACTCCGCGCGAGGCATCGGCCGACGAATTGAAGGATTCCGCCGGGACATCGCCTCGGGCGCCGCTTACGTAGCTCAGCAACTGCGGGTTGTACAGGATCTCCAGAGGCACGTCGGCCGCGCCCGCGAGGTTGGCGCCGATCACCCTCATCTCGAAATTCTGGCCGCTCGCGACTTCGTACACGGGTTCCGAGAACGCCAGTATGGGTGGCAGGATCTGCGCCGCGGGCGCGAGAGCCCCCGCCACGGATACCGCGGCCTGCGCTCCCGGAGCGGACGTAGCCGCGACGGGCGGCGGCGTGACGATGATGGGAGCGCCTGCGACGGGAGCCGCGGCGCCCGGCTCGGTGCGAATCTGCGCGCTCGTGGCCGACTCGAGGCTCGCGAACAGGGGCTTGTCGCTGTAGACGTTCTCCGAACCCGAGTAGAACTCGCGCGCCATGCGCGTCGGCACGTCCCATCCGCGCACCACGCGCGGCGTGATGGTCAGCAACACGTCGGTGCGGTTGGCCGAGTCGTCGAATGAGGTAAACAGACTGCCTACGGCCGGTATGTCGCCGAATCCCGGCACCTTGATCCGGGTGTTGCGCTCTTCGTCCTGGATCAAGCCGCCGAGGATCGCGGTCTCGCCATCGCGCAGGAGCATGAAAGTCTCGGCGTTTCGCGTGCCGATGCGGAACGCCGGATCGTTGGCGGTGCCCAGGTTCTCGCCGAGCGAACTGACCTCCAGGCCCAATTTGACCAAGGCCGAATTGTCGAGATAGATCGTCGGTTCGGCCAGCAACTTGATGCCGATGTCCTTGTAGTCGAAGGTGGTGCGGGTCTGCCCGGTGGCGTCCACGATGGTCGCCGCGCGCAGCGGCACCCGGTCGCCGATGTGAATCTTCGCCGCCCTGCCGTTCAAGACCCGGATCTTGGGGTTGGCGAGGGTCTTCGCATCCACGTCCTGCTTGAACAAACGGAAGGTCAACGACGGAATGGCGAGCGTCGCGGAGGACGCGATGGAACTGCGGATCCGCCGGTTGAGCGGCACCGGAGCCGGAACCGCCGCTGTGAACGAATACGTGCCGAAGTCGAGCCCCAGCCTTTCGCTCTTGCTGCGATTGACCTCCAGGATCTCGACCTCCAGTATCATCTCGGCCGGCTTGCGGTCGTTGTTCTCGATGATGCGCTCGGCGAGCTTGATGACGTCCTCGGTATCCCGGACGACGATGGTATTGAGCTGCTCGTTGATCATGATCTTCTTGATCGTCACGATTCCCTTGAGAATGTCGGCCATTTCCTTGGCCCTGACGGTGTTCATCTGGAAGGTCCGGACCAGATGGTCTTCATACTGGCCGCGTTTTTCCTTCGAATCCGGCGCGATCAGGATCGTGTTCCCCCCGATCCTCTTGTAGAAGGTTTTCGACGTGGTGAGCAGGAGGCTCAATCCCTGCTCGAAGGTCACGTCTTTTGCGAACAGCGTGACCGGCACGCTCTTGACCGATTCATCGAAGATCACGTTGACGCCGAACGACTTCGCCAGAAACTCGAACGACTGCTTGAGATCGGTCTGGCGGAAGTTGAGCGTGATCGGCGCCTTCGAGGAGAGCGCCAGGCCCTCGAAGGCCTTTTCCTGATCCTGCTTCTTGAGTTCGGCGAGGGCGGCCGCCGCTTCCTTGTGGTCCGGATACACCTCGAGGGTCCTCTGGAACTGGCGCCGGGCGTCGTCGAGCTTGCCGGCTTGATGAAGGTTCAGCCCTTCCTGATAGAGATTCGCCGCCTCCTTGCGGGCGATCGCATCGGTCATCACCTGTTGCAGCTTGCGATGGTCGGGCATCGAAGCCAGTCCGTGCTGAAACTGCACGATGGCCTCGTCGAGGTTGCCTTGCTCGAAGGACTGCTGTCCCTGCTGATAATAGAAATCAGCCGCCTTGAGCTCGGTCTGCTTGAGGCGCGACCGGAATTCGATGTCGCCGGGGCGTTCCACGAGCGCCTTGCGGTATTCGAGCACCGCTTTCAGCCATTCGTCCTGCGAGGCATATTCCTCCGCGCGCTTGACGGGAGAGGAAGCACAGGCCGCGAGCAGCGCGACCATGGCAAGGACGGGAAAGAGACGCAGGCAGCTCACGAGTCACCGCCGGCGCAGGCGCGTATCGGTTTCGCCGACACGAAACTCCAAGACCTTGGCGCTAGTGACACGTCAGCTCCTCATCCACCCGCCGGATGCCGATCATTTTCCGGACACCGGAATCTCCCCGTTGACTCGGGTCGCGGGATCCTTCAATTGTATGCCGTCCGGGCGAATCGCTTCGACCTGAAAGCGCTCGCCCACCTTGCCTCCCGTGTGCACCATGTAGAGCTGTTCGCCCTTCACGAGGAACGCCTGTCCCTTCTCGCCCCGGAAGACCACGCCGACGAGTTTAATCTGTCCGAGCTCCGCGCGGGCTGCTTCCTCGGCGACTTGCTCGGGCGTCTTGGGCGGCGGCCCGGGGGGCGGTTCCACCTTCGTCTCGACCTTCTTGCTGACCGGCGGCCGTGGCGGCAAACGCGGCTGGAACAGGTTACGGCCGGCCGGGGCCGATTCCGCCATCGCAAACCCGACCTTCAGCCGAAAATCCTCGGAGCCGAAGCTGCCCGAAGGCGCGGCAGAGCGCTCGCGCCCGGGCGCGCCCGGCGTCTGCCACTGCATGAGATTGAGCGCCCCCAACAGCAGAATCGCGATCGCCAATGCCCAATAGCGGCGCTTCATCACGATTTCGCCTGCTGCGGCGCGTGGCGGTAGGTGACGATCCGGATTCGTCCTTTCTGCGTCGCCGCTCCCTGGACGCTTTCGAGCCGGACTTCCTGCACCTCGCTCCAGGTCGGTAACGTCGACAGATCGCGCAGGAAATCGCGAAGCGCCGGGTAATCGGCCTGGACGGCGAGCTCCGTGTTCAGCGACGGGTGCACGCCGGCGCCCCGGCCCTCCTCATACGTTTCGGTGATGATCTTTACTCCGCGATGACGCGCCAAGCGCGCGAAATTCTCGACGAGCTGCGCCTGGGTCGCGGCATTCTGGAGCTTCTTTTCCAGCAATGCGACGTCTTTGCGCGCCCGCGCGTAGGCGCCCAGCAGTTCGTCGGCCTGCTTGGCCTGGACAAGATCGCGGCGCTTGCTTGCGATTTTGTCTTCGAGCGCGGTCCGCTCGCGCTGCGCCGGCCACCACACGGCCAAGGCGAGCAGCGCAAGTGCTGCCGCGGCCGCACCAGCCCGCAATCCGGCGCGCGCCCACGGATGGCGGGCGCCATAACGAAGGTCGGCGAGGCGGCGCTTGAAGTTCAGGATTTCCATCTCACGCGGATCTCGAACTGCACTGCGCCGGCGCCCGGCGCGCCGCGCGCTCCCTGCCTGCTCAGCAACACCTCGGCGAAGCGCGGTTCCTTTTCCAAGCGGAGCAGAAACGCGGTCAGCTCTTCGGCGCTCGGCGACTCGGCGACGAGCAGCGCTTCGCCGTCGCGCGGCCGGTGATGCAGGCTGACGAGGTACACGTTTCCCGGCAACTGCCCCGCGAGCCACGCGAGGAGCTGCGGCGTGCCCCAGCCGCGCATACCGGAGAGCTTGTTGAGCGCGTAGACGCGTTGGCGCAGCGACTCGAGCTCGGATCGCGGCGCCAGCGGCTCGCGCGGCGCCGCAGCCTTGAGCTGTTCTTCGACCCGCGCGAGGCGCGCCTCGAGGCGCGGGCGCTCGTCTCTCATCTGGAAGATTTCGAGCGCGAGCCAGACGGCCAAAACCGCGAGGCCGAGCGCGAGGATCCACAGCGCAACAGCAAGCGGCAGCGCAAGACGCGGTTGCGCCGGGGTCAAATTCGCGGTGATTCTCATCGTTCCAGCGCCGCGGCCAGCGACAAAACGGCCGACGCGGCGCTTGGCACCGGCTTCACGCCAACGTCTTCGAGTGATAATCGCACGCACGGGGCGCGCATCCGCGCATCGAGCGCGTCCGCCATGGCGGCTGTTTCATCCCCCGCCACGGTGAATACCTGCGACACCGTGCGCTCCTTCGGGCCGTGCACGTACGCGAGAATGGAGCGCTCCGCTTCCAGTGCGATGTCGGCGTGATCGTCGGGTCCTGCGCGCCAGCGGGAGCGCGCGTAGCGCGGACGGCCCTGCGAATCCCACAGCCACAACGCCCACGCATCTCGGGCAAGGCTCACGAGCGAGCCGCTCGCCTGCGCGAGCCGATCGTGGAAACAGTTGAATTGACGGCAAACGTTGGCGCTCACGCTCCAGACGACAATGCCCGCCTGCGCAAAAGCCCGGTCCACCACGCTCTGCCACGCCTCGTCGGAGGCCATGCCGAAGAGGAGATGCTTGTCGCCGTCGCGCTCCAGCGGCTGACACGCAAAAACGCGCGATCCGTCGACGCCCTGACGCCCGAAACGGAAGCGCACAAGATCGAGCTGCGCAGCGCGTGTTTTCGGCATTTGATCGAGCTCGAACGTCGCCCAGTTTACCGCGGCATCCGGCAGCGACACGTGCACCGGCAGGTAGCGGCGCGTCACGCCCGCGGAAAACTTTTGCAGCGCCTCGGCGAGCGCCACGGCGGCGTGCGCGGAAGGCGCGCCGGAAAAAAGCCGCGCGTCGAGCTTCGCCTCGGACAGCGCCCGCACCTGCCGTTTTCCATCCGCCGCGGCCAGGTGAGCGAAGCCGACGTAGTCGCGCCCGACGACGAAACCCGCGGACTCGGCGGGCGCGAAGCGGCGTTGCGCGCGCTCAATCCACGAACGTAACACGGTTGATCTCCCTGAGGGTCGTCTCGCCGGCAAGCGCCTTGGCGACCGCCGACTGCCGCAACGTGATCATGCCTTCTTTCACCGCCGCTGCCTGCAGATCGGCGGCGGGCCGGCGCTCGAGAATCATCTGGCGCACGGCCGGCGACAGGTCGAGCAGTTCGGTGATCGCAGCGCGGCTGCGATACCCCGTGCCGTGGCAGTGCTCGCATCCGGCGCCTTCGACCCACTTGTGCTGGAGATAGCGCTCCGGATCGAGTCCGGAGAGTTCGAGCAATTCCGCATCGACGCGCGCTTCGCGCCGGCAGCGCGGGCAGATCAGGCGCACCAGGCGCTGCGCCATGACGCAGTTCAGCGCCGACACGAAGCTGTAGACGTCCACGCCCATGTGGGTGAAGCGGCCGATCACGTCGAAAGCGTTGTTGGCGTGCACGGTGGTGAACACGAGGTGCCCCGTGAGCGCGGACTGCAGGGCGATCTGCGCGGTTTCGGCGTCGCGGATCTCGCCGACCATGATCTTGTCCGGATCGTGGCGCAGGACCGAGCGCAAGCCCCTGGCGAACGTGAGGCCCTTTTTCTCGTTCACGGGAATCTGGACGATGCCCTCGAGCTGGTACTCGACCGGGTCCTCGATGGTGATGATCTTCTCTTCGCCGGCGTCGAGCTCCGACAGCGCCGCGTACAGGGTGGTGGTCTTGCCGCTGCCCGTGGGACCGGTGATCAGCACCATGCCGTAGGGCTCGCGCACCGCGCGGCGAAGCTTCTTCAGCGTCTCGCCCGCCATGCCGAGGCTTTCGAGGCGGAGCCCGCGCAGCCCCTGCGTGATCGCGGACTTGTCGAGGATGCGGACCACCACGTCCTCGCCGTACACGCTCGGGATGATCGAGATGCGGAAGTCGATGTCGCGCGCGCCCAGCCGCAGCTTGAAGCGGCCGTCCTGCGGCACGCGTTTCTCGGCGATATCGAGCT
>WNGL01003028.1_pt1 | contig 58373 bp, 50 predicted proteins | sample 5400591 | NCBI WGS metagenome assembly WNGL01 (sample SAMN13153377, study PRJNA577476) | soil metagenome | isolation source: 80 cm soil or saprolite under Garry oak tree replicate 1 | place: USA:California | collected 2016-06-15 | reverse complement strand
AGATTGATAACCATTACCGCCTCTTCCACGCCACAGGAATGAGCCATGCAACCGCGAGCAACGAGCGCTCCGGCATCATTCTCGATTGGCATTTCGGTCTGCAGGCGCTCCATGAAAAGAGCGTAGTTGCGACCCAGCAAAGTCCTAAGCCGCGTTTTCAAACTCGGCACTCCTCGGAGAAGATCGCTCGGATATTTGCCGACGTAAGCCTCGAGCCTCTGAGGGTTCACGCCCGAAGTCGTAGCCGTCACAGATGTAATTACTGCGGTCATGATAAAGATCGCAATCATCGACGCGAATAGGTTTCTCACTGTCTCACCTCCTTCGGCATGCTAACACGTCTAATAGACAACGACGCCAGAGCGACCGGCATGTTTCGTGGTGTCTGGCAAACAACGCGCAAGCTGGCGTGATAGTATGATCGGATTCCGATCACTGATTCAAAAGGAGGAGGCCAATATGGATCCCGATCCGATGCAATATGTCGAAGACCCGGACAAGAAAGAGAATACAGACAAGGCTGACGCTGCAAAGGCCAAGGCCAGGCTCAACACGTTGGTGGCGATTTCGGTCGCGCTGCTGGCTACGTTTATGGGCATCTGTAAGGTGAAAGACGACAACATCGTTCAGGCGATGCAGCAAGCCCAGGCTAATAAGATTGACAGCTATTCATGGTATCAGGCGCGCAATATTCGCGAAGAGGTGGCGCGGGCAACGATTGCTCAGCTAACCGCGCAAGCGGCGTCGGCCCCGCCGCAGGCCCAGGCCGCTTATCAGGACCAGATCAAGGTCTATCAGGCCCTCGCACAAGAGCAAGCGGAGAAAAAGAAAACGCAGCAAGCCGAAGCCGAGCAGGCGGACAAGACATACAACGAACTAAACTATCATGACGATCAGTTCGATCTTTCGGATGCCATGATAGCTTTGGCAATCTCGCTCCTCGCCCTGACGGCCCTGACTCAGAAACGTTGGCTCTTCAATGTGGCTATGGCGCCGACCTTCTTAGGCGTAGTGATGGGCCTGGCTGGACTTTTCGGGTGGAGAATACACTCAGACTTTCTTGCGCGCCTGTTGTCGTAACAGCGTCTGATCCCGAAAGAGCAGCCTGATGCGCGCTTCTCACCAGCCCAGGTCGGCAGGTCGTCCGACTGGAAATTCCGAGGTCGGGTTCCTGCCCCGCGCTCCTGCTGCCTGCCCCTGGCTTTACTGAGCCACTTCGTATTCCGGCTTCGCGACGCCCATCAACCATTTATCGAACCAACCGACGATGTGTTGCAGGCGCTCGATGCGATGCCAGGGTTGGCCTGAGCGTGACAGCTCGTGCGTTTCGTTGGGAAAGCGCACCATTACCGTTGGTATCTTTCGATACTTCAGCGCCCGAAACATCTCTTCGCCGCCCGCGCCCGTGGGCGTGCGGTAATCCGCTTCGCCCAGAATCAACATCAAAGGCGTCGTTACGTTCTTGATGTAGGTGATCGGCGAACGCGCTTTGTAGTCCTCCGGGTCTTCGAATGGCGGCGCCTTGAACCAATTCGGTTGAAACAAAGTGAAGTCTGCCGAGTACCACCAGTCAGCCCAGCTGGCGATGTCTCGTTGCGAAACAGCAGCCGCGAATCGCGTCGTGTGCCCAATCGTCCAGTTCGTAAGCAGTCCGCCGCCGCTCCCGCCGGTCACACCCAGCTTCTTTTCATCGATATAACCGCGCCGAATTAGTTCGTCCACACCGGCCATCAAATCCTTATAGTCGTCGCCGGGATAGTGATACTGAATGATGTTGCCAAACTCCTGGCCGTAGCTGGTGCTGCCGCGCGGGTTCGGATAGAGCACGACATAACCCTTAGCGGCCATCCATTGGAACTCGTGATCGAAGATGAAGCCGTAGGCGGTGTGGGGCCCACCATGGATGTTCAAGATGAGCGGGTATTTCTTATTTGCGTCAAAGTCGGGTGGCTTCTGCACCCATGCGTGGATGCGTTTGCCGTCGAAACTCCGGTACCAGATCTCTTCCGGCTCAGTAAGGTTCAACTTCGAGAACAAGTCGTCATTGAGGTGTGTTAGTTGCTTTAGATCGGCACCGGGTCGTTCAAGCCAGAAGAGATCACCGATACGAGTTGGAGTGGAAATTATCAAAGCGAACCTGGCAGCATCGGGCGTGGCGCGAAAGCTGACAACGGCATGGTTGCCACTGGTCACATCAGTCTCTTTTCCGGTCGCCACATCAAACGCACCGAGATTCGCCTTACCTTCTTTGGCATACACCGCGACGATGCTCAGACCATCAGCCGTCCACACAGGCGGAAAGCCGCCTCCACCACGTGGCGCGACGTTGTCGCCCCCGACTCCGGAACCAACATCGTAATCGAAATCGCGTGTGAGATTCCGTGGTTGAGCATTGGGTGCAATGTCCATCACCCATAGGTCGGGCTCCGTGTATGACTGGACCGGCTTGTTCACAGAGGCGTAGAAGGCGAGCTGTTTTCCGTTGGGGCTGACGGAAAAGGCGCCGGTACCCATGTCGAGTGAAGTGACCCTCGTGGGCTGGCCCCCCACGACCGGGACTGAATAGATGTCCGTCTTCGCCAGTTCATAATAAGGCTCGTCCGCGTGATCGGAAGTGAAATAGATCTGTGAGCTGTCTTTAGCCCAGGTGACATTGCCATCATCAAAACGTCCGCTGGTAAGTTGACGCGGCGTTACTTTGTCGCTGCCGTTGCCGGGAGCGGCGACAATCCAAATGTGCTGCGGGTGTTTCGTGTCGAGATAACCTGCCCCGTTGGCGCGATAGACGGCGCGGGTGATCACACGCACGTCGCTTTCGTGTTCCGCAGGACTCGGACTCGGAGAAGGTGAAGCCCCAGGTCGCGGCGCCATCTTCGCGATCTCTTCAGGGTTAGCGCCGTTTACAAATGCGATCGTCTTCCCGTCGGGTGACCACTGAGGATTGCCGGCGCCGCGCGGCAAAGTCGTAAATTGGAAAGAGTCACCTCCAGCCAGCGCCAACATAAAAAGTTGCGGCTGGTCTGGCCGCCCATCCTTTTCCGTGACGCGAACGAAGACCAGGAACTTTCCATCCGGCGACCAGCGCGGCGATGAATCGCGCGGGCCGGCCGTAAGTTGACGAGACTCGCCGGTGGTGGGAGAGACGGTCCAGATCGCGGTGTTGTAGCCGTCTTTCTTTTCGTTCACAGTCACCCGCACAAACGCGACCCGTGAACCATCGGGCGAAATTTGCGGATCGCCGACCCAGACAAAATTGAACAAGTCCTTTTCAGTGATGCGCTTCTGAGCGAGCGCCGGGCTGATTCCAAAAGCCGCCAACAAAGTGACGGAGACGAAGACAAGCAAGACACGAGATCTCATAAGGTTTCCTTTCGGGATTGATATAGCGCATGACGAAAAATTTCGGCCACAGATTAACGCAGATATACAAGGATTAAGAAATATTCTGCACGCCGGCGGATCCGCGCCTTTGGCGCTTGCGCTCACAGGACGAACTAAACCGTGACGGGCAGCTCTTCCAGGCCGCGGACGATCAGGCTCTTGCGCCAGCGCAAATCTTCGGGCTCTTGCGTCAAACGTAAGTTGGGAAAGCGACGAAACAGAGTCGTCAAAGCGATCTGACTTTCGAGACGTGCCAGCGGTGCGCCGATACAGAAATGCGCGCCCTGACCAAAGGCCACGTGCTTGTTTGGTTCCCGCGTCAGGTCCAAAATTTCCGGGTCACGAAACTGCGATTCGTCGTGATTGGCTGATCCGAGCACGGCGATTACCATCTCGCCTTGCGAAATTTTCACGGAGTTTATCTTCAGATCTTCACGCGCAAAGCGCTGCGACGCCACCTCGAGTGGGCTGCTGTAGCGCAGGAGTTCCTCAATTGCTGATTCTGCGAGCGCTGGATTCCGCCCGAACAGCTCACGCTGCTCCGGATTCTGAATCAACGCCAGTGTTCCGTTGCCGATCAGATTGACCGTCGTTTCATAACCCGCAATAAGCAGCAGGAAAATCGTGGCCACCAGCTCCTTTTCGCTCAACTTATCGCCCGCCTCCTCGGCCTGGACCAGCGCGGTTATCAAATCTTCGTGCGGGTCACGACGCCGCCGCGCGATTAGCTTGCGCAATTGACGGATCAACAATCTTTGATCCGGCACGGCACGCAAGACACCCATGATGGTGGACGAGGAAAGACTGCTCCGCGATCGCGCGTGAAAGTGGCTTCGGTCCTCGACGGGAATTCCCAACAACTCAGCGATGATCGTGAGCGGAAGTGGCAGCGCGTACCCGCTCATCAGATCCATCCTCCCGTTTGTCGCCACCTCATCCAACAACTCATCACAGACGCTCTGAATCCGCTCGCGCAAACGCTCGACAAGACTTGGCGTAAACGCCTTGTGCACGAGCGTTCGCAAGCGAGTATGGTCGGGCGCGTCCGAGTTCAGCATGTGGCGCGTGATCGCGCCGGCAACAAAATGGATCCAGCGTGTCTTGGGCGGCCAGTCTTTCACGAACCGCTCGTCTTTGAGCAACATGAGAACGTCCCGGTAGCGGGTCACAAGCCAAGTGGGCCCACCGAGGAATTTGGTGCGGCAGACGGGAGCCTCGGCGCGCAGACGAGCGTAGAACGGATACGGGTTGGCCTTGAAGTGCGGCTTGGCAAGATCGGTGACTTTAACATCCATAGGGGAACTAAGCTCAACCAAAGACTAAGGTGAGTGGACGTCAATCACTAGCGCAAGATTTGCTATCTGAAGCTGAGCCAGACGGTGAGACTCTCTAATTGATCGTTACCGGGGCCGGCTCTGACAGCTTCGCGCTTTCAAGCTTACCTACTGACGTTACCTTCTCGCGATCAACACGACGGTAGAGAATATCGCGCTGCTGCGGAGTAAAGCCGGCCTCGCGAATCAGGTAGCGGAGCATTTGTTCGTCGGCGCGATTATGCGCACCGGCGGCGGAGACGACGTTTTCTTCGATCATAATCGAACCCATGTCGTTGGCGCCGAAGCGCAGCGCCACCTGCCCGAGCTTCAGACCTTGGGTGAGCCACGACGATTGAAAGTTCTCCACGTTATCGAGAAAAAGTCGCGAGACGGAGAGCATCATTAAATAGTCGATACCGGTCGGCTCGTCCTTGATGCGCCGGCCCAGCGCCGTGTTCTCGCGTTGAAAGGTCCAGGGGATGAAGGCCGTGAAGCCGCCCGTCTCGTCCTGCAAGTCGCGTATGCGCTGCAGGTGGCGCACGCGATGCACAACCGTGTCGCCAATGCCGAACATCATCGTCGCCGTTGATCTCAAACCGACTCGATGGACGGCACGCATGACGGCTAACCACTCATCCGTCGTGCATTTTGTCGCCACACGCTTTCGCACTTCATCGTCCAGAATTTCCGCGCCACCGCCGGGAAGACTGTACAAACCCGCATCCTTCAAACGGGCCATGATCGGTTCGTAGTCAAGACCGGAAATGAGATGGATGTTATGAATCTCTGGCGGCGAGAAACAATGCAATTGAAAGTGTGGATACTTCGCGCGCAGTGTGCGCAGCAGATCTTCGTACCATTCAATCCCGAAATCCGGATGCAATCCTCCCTGCATCAAAACGCCCGTGCCCCCAAGCGCTATCGTTTCCTCAATCTTCGCGCAGATCTCGTCAATGGTGCGCACGTAAGTGTCGGGCGCCCCGGGCCGGCGATAGAAAGCGCAGAAGGTACAGACGACGTTGCATACGTTTGTGTAGTTTATGTTCCGGTCGATGATGTAGGTGACAATGTTGCCCGGGTGACGGCGCTTGCGAATCTCGTCAGCAGCCGCGCCGATTCTGGCAACTTCGTAAGATTCAAGGAGAGTCGTGCATTCATCGGCCGTCATGCGCTCGCCAGCAAGCACGCGATCCAGGATCGATTGAATGTCAGCCGTTACGGTCATTGATTGAGAATACTAAGCTATGCGCCGAGCGTTTTCAAAGGCTTCACTGCGGAAATGATTCCGTGTTTGTGTGCCAGCTCAAAGTAGAGTTTCAATCCGGCGCGCATCTCTTCATTCATCGAGAAGGTGATGTTCTCGTGCAGATAGGTTCTGAGATCGTCTCGCGAGAGGCCGAGGAGCCGCTCGTAAACGTCTACAATCTCTTTGGTTCGCGCCAGGCCCTCGTCGCGAGCATCGCCAAAATCAATTCGCCGCGCCGCTGAGGAAGCACCAGAGCGCATCATCCACATTGCGAAAACAAATCCCATGCCCGTGTGCTCGCGCCACAGCGCGGCCAGATCGAACACTTGCAGTCCCTCGCGCGCAAAAGTCATGGCCGGATCGCCGATGATCAGTGCACCATCATTCCCTGTAAGCATCCGGCCCGCGTCTGGCGCAGACGAGCTCCATTCGGGCTCAAAGCCGAGGAACTCTCGAAATATAATTCTGAGAAGGGCGGCTGAAGTTCGTGACGACTCATCGAGGGCAATCCGCCGAACGTCCTTCAGGTTATCAACCTTGATCGCCAGGACCACACTGCGAACTCTCTGGCGCGAGCCAACGCATACGTCGGGCGCGACAACGACTTCCGGTATTCGCTGGTACTCAATGACTGGAACCAACGCGATGTCAACCTCATCGCCAGCCAACAAACTTGCACAGCGAGCAGGAACGGCGTCCGTTAACTCTACCGCGCCGCGCCGGGAGCCATGAGTAAAGCTCCAGATCAGTGGCGCTGTGTTTAGATAACTGGACGCAGCGATGCGCGGGTGCTTTTCTTCCGTGGCTTGCGAGTTGATGATTCTCTCCAGATTGTTAATAACGCTGATTACGATGCAAACTGTAGCGCAAGATGACGAGTTCGCGCTACTATGACTCGCAACTCAAAGCTAATGGGAAACGATATCAGATGCGTATCTACGACGTGAGTGTTCCGATCTCAGCAAGCACACCAATTTATCCCGGCGACCCTGGCATAGAGATCGGACAATGGCTATCTTTAGCCGCCGGCGATGCGGCGAATGTTTCGGTGTTACACTTCGGCGCGCATACGGGGACGCATGTCGATGCGCCCGCGCATTTCATTCCGGGCGCACCCGAGCTGCAATCAGTGTCTCTGGAAATTCTGATTGGTCAGACCCACGTTGTTGAGATTCCAACCGACGTGATGGCCATCAACGAGGACGTGATAACTGCCACCTTTCCGGCTGGTGCGAAGCGCGTACTTTTCAAAACTCGAAACTCAGATTTCTGGAACGAAAAAAGGGGCCGCTTTCGTTCGGACTATACATACATTTCTCCTGACGGCGCGCGGAGATTGGTAGCCGAGGGCGTGCACCTCGTAGGCATTGATTACCTATCCGTGGAGCGATTCAAACCTGAGCGCCACGATACTCACGTGACTCTATTGTCAAATGGGGTCGTGATCATCGAAGGTCTCGACCTGAGGGAAGTTCCGGCGGGAACTTACGAACTGATCTGCCTGCCACTTAAGATTGCTGAAGGATGCGGCGATGGCGCCCCTGCCCGGACCATCCTGCGGACGCTTTACTGATGAATGCAGACTTGAATTCGGGTGGAGTACGATGAAAGATACGCCTGATTATCGCGAGCGAGTATTTCAGATCGTACGGCGCATTCCGCGCGGACGCGTCATGACCTACGGACAGATCGCGCTAATCCTGGGCGAAGGATATACGCCGCGGACCGTGGGCTTTGTGATGCATTCATCCGGACAGAAAGTGCCGTGGCATCGCGTCATCAACGCCCAGGGTGCATGCTCCACCAGCGGAATCGTTTTGCCGGCGGACAAACAGCAGCGTATGCTCGAACGCGAAGGAATCAAGTTTGACAAACGCGGTCATTGCGACCTGGAACGCTATCGGTGGATCCCGCACGAAGACAAAGAGGAAGAAGTGAAAGCCACGCTTTTCCGAGAGTAGACGGCTTCATCTGAGGAACAAAAACATGAATAACGATCCTCTACAACGAAGAGTGCCATACAACGTTAGTCCACCTCGCTATTCGGTTTCTCATCAAATGGTGACAACGGCATTCGACCTGCCGAATTATCGCGTCATGCAGAACCTCGGGGTGGTCCGCGGGATTGTCGTCCGCTCGCGCAACATCTTTGCGACGATCGGCGCGTCGTTGCAAACCATTGTCGGCGGGAACATCACGGTCTGGACCACGCTCTGTGAACAGACTCGTGTCGATGCTTTTGAGATCATGATCCAACACGCAACAGAGATCGGTGCCAACGCGGTCATCGGAGCGCGTTACGACACGACGGAACTCTCGGCTGGCGTGACCGAAGTTCTCGCCTACGGCACCGCGGTTATCGTCGAGCCGACCAGTCCCGGAGAGAGCTACCGTGGATGACAACGGCACACTCAGCGACGCTGAGATTACAAGGATTAGACAAGCGATAAGTAGAGTTCCATTCGCCACGCTTCTGGGAATAGATCTCGATCAAGCCGAACGTGGGTCAGCCACGTTGCGCCTCAACATTCGCGACGAACTCAGACAGATTCACGGCGTGATGCATGGCGGCGCGATCGCTACTTTGATAGACACAGCTACTGCCTTCGCCATCGTGACCCTGCTTGAAGATAAAGAGAGATTTTCTACAGTTGATCTTATGGTGAACTACCTGCGTCCACTGAAGGAGGGCACGGCGACCGCCACGGCCCGTGTTCTTCGCGTTGGTCGGCGCTTGATAACTGTTTCGGCTGACGTTTTTGACGACAGCGGAAACCTCGCTGCTACCGCACTTAGCACATATCTAAGGCTCGCTTAACAGGTGCCGGCTCATCTACACGTTTCCAATGAGATTTTCGTGGACAAATCTGTTCAACTATGTAAAAATCCCATTGTGCTCGTTGGGTCTTCACGCGACCAACGAGCGTCAACCCTGCCAGCCGTTGCAACTCCGAGCTTAACATCGGCCCGTCGAACATTTTGGTTCCATGTATTCTCTTTATCACTCCCTGTTAGCTCAACACTCCCGCCAGGTAACCCCGGTCCGCTGCGCCGAGCAGACGATTGCCCAACTGCATCGTTATTTTGAGGACGTTGTCCTTGAAAACAATTTGGCCGCGCTGGTGGTCGAGAGCTTGCCATTCGCCGCCGATCGCTCGCAGCGCGATCTCGCCCGAGTGCGAGAGATCGGACGCGTTGCGCGAAATTCCTTCTTCTTCATCACAGCCAACGATGTGCTCACGACTTTGAAGCGAGGGAAGCAGCGCGACTTTAAGTCTGTGTTGCTGGAGTTTCCAAAGCAATACAAATTAAACGGGCGGTTTGTGGTCATCGCAGATGCGCGATTTTCGGCATTGCTTGCGTCGCCGCCGAAGGAAGACAAGGCCAAGGCCGGAACGGAAGGCACGGAGGTGATCTGGACCTTTGAGCCCGACGTTGTTTATTCAGCACTCGAGTATTTAATGGCGCGCGTCACAGCGGAGTTTCCGGAGCGAGCAAATGAATTCTCAAACGCCGTGCGAAGATCCATGCCCAAAGCTACTTCGCTGCAACTTACGGTGAGCGTAACCACAAAACTCGCGCAGCTTTTGCAGGCACAAGCGGAACGTGAAATCGCGGTTAACCGGATTGCAACTGCGATCAGAAACTCGCTAGAGCTCGACGGCATTTTGCAAACGGCGGCGGACGAGGTTGGACGAGCGCTCAACGTAAGCTCGTGCGGGTTGCGAGTCGAAGGAGACTCGATCGGAAAACGAACAACCAAGTGTTATTTTCGTCAGGACGTGGAAATCGATGCTCCTGAACGAGCGGCTTTGTTGGGTGACCTTGACAAGCTTGGGGCGCAACTCGCTAAATCTCCACAGACTTATTTCGCCGATGGCGATGACTCACAATCGAATCCCGTGTTTCCCCGTGCCGTCGTTCCGCTCCTTTATCATGGCCGCCTCATGGGTTTGGTATTGGTGCGCTCGGATGATACCTCGCGCTCCTGGGCCGAGAATGAACTTCTGCTGTTACACACCGTGGCTGACCAGCTCACCGTAGCGATCAATCAGGCTCACCTCTTTGCGCAGATGCAGCAGCAGGCGTTAACAGATGGGCTGACGGGCTGTTACAACCGGCGGGCGTTCGAAATGCAGCTTGAGCGCGATCTGCATCTGGCTACGCGCATGCGCCAGCCTTTATCACTCATGATGCTGGACATGGATAACTTGAAACAGATAAACGATAAGTCAGGTCATGAGGGTGGCGACAATTCACTGCGCATGCTAGCCGAAACTTTGCGCGCCGAGCTCCGGGCCGTCGATACGGCAGCCAGATTCGGCGGCGATGAGTTTGCCATAATCCTGCCGCAAGCGAACACCGAGGGCGCGCTCGTCGTGGCCGAACGGCTGCGAGCCAGAATTGAAGAGTCAGCGATACCGGGCGTTGATTCCATGACTGCTTCCTTCGGCCTCGCAACGTTTCCGCTTCACGCATCATCGCGAGATACGCTTGTGGTCGCGGCTGACCGTGCCCTCTACCAGGCAAAGCATACCGGACGCAATCGCGTGTGCCTGCCGCCGGAGGAACCGTCAGATTCGGACGTTGGCTCTCTCCCTGAAGAACAGGTTGAGATGGAGACAATCCGCCTCTGACGAACTCCAAACATTCCTTCTTCACGCAACGAGGTTCGCCGGCTCCCCGTCCAGTTAGCTACAACTTTGCGTTGCATTCTGTATCACTCTGAGCTGCGCGAGCGCCGAAGTTTTAGCCAACACCATGCAACAAGTCTGAAGTCCCGCGATTCCGTAAAGCCTCCGCGCATTTGGTATCCGGAAGAAAAATCGCGCATCATAGCGCTTCTTTCTTTGCGGGGGAGGTCATTGCGGAGCCTGCGCTCGGCGCGCCATGGACGACTTACGAAAATTCGCCAGGTACTTTCGACCTTACAAAGTATCGCTGATCACAGGCATTCTTTGCATACTTGCGGGAGTACTCTTCAATCTGTGGATTCCGCTCATCGTCGGGCACGCACTTGACGCCAACTGGGATCGAATTACCTGGTCAAAACTCACCATCTCTGCGTTGAAGGTCCTCGGTGCGAGCCTTGTGAGCGGCACTTTTCTTTTTCTTCAACGGCGGATCCTGATCGGAATGTCGCGCCACGTCGAATACGATCTGCGCCAGGATTTCTATGCTCATCTCGTCGATCAGCCTCTATCATTCTTTCAGGAGCATCGCACGGGCGATCTGATGGCGCGTGCCACTAACGATCTTGCGGCTGTGCGCCAGCTAGCCGGTCCGATGATTATGTACACGCTGCAAACGGTCTTTGTTGTGATAGTCGTTCTGCCGCTCATGTTCTGGCTTAACTGGCGGCTGACGGCGCTCCTCTTTGTCACAATGCCGTTGGTCTCGCTTACCGTCAAGTTTTTCGGTCAGCAAGTCCACGTCCGTTTCGAAAAGATTCAGGACTTTTTCGCGCAAATTACCGCCCGCGCTCAGGAGAATATCACCGGGGTCCGCGTCGTTCGCGCTTACGCCCAGGAAGCCGCCGAAATAGAGGCCTTCGAGAAGCTCAATCGCGAATACGCCGAACGCAATCTTAGTCTGGTGCGGATCGATGCTTTGATGCGACCGCTGATGACGTTTCTGATAGGTATGGGCTTTGTCCTAATCATCTGGGCTGGTGTTCCGCTAGCGGTACGTGGAGAGATAACAGTTGGTGAGTTTACCGTCTTCAACATCTACCTCATGCGGCTCATCTGGCCACTAATTGCCCTTGGCTATGTCGTGAACCTCTATCAGCGAGGGACCGCCAGCTTGAAGCGAATGAACGCCATCTTCGCGATCCAGCCTGCCATAGCAGACCGTGACGGCGTGAAACAACAGCCACCAATCGCCGGCGAGATTGAGTTTCGCAATCTGACGTTCGCCTATCACGCCGCGGACGAACCCGTGCTGCGTGATATTAACCTGACCATACCCACGGGCCAGACTGTTGCCTTTGTCGGCCGAACTGGCGCCGGCAAATCCACGGTCGTGAATTTCATTCCTCGTCTGCTTGAAGCGCCGAACAATACCGTGTTCATCGACGGCATTGCGGTACGCAATTACCCGCTGGCCCAACTGCGCGCCAGCATCGGCTACGTTCCGCAGGAAACGTTCCTGTTCAGCGACCAGCTCGCTGAAAACATCGCGTTCGGTGTGGAGAAAGCAGAGCGAGCCGAGATCGAATGGGCTGCGGAAGTCGCAGGCCTAACGGAAGACATCCGCGGTTTTCCCAACGGGTTCGACACTCTGGTCGGCGAGCGCGGGATAACTCTTTCCGGAGGACAAAAGCAACGAACCGCCATCGCGCGCGCCGTTTTGCGCCAGCCAAAGATCCTGATTCTCGACGATGCTCTGTCTTCAGTAGACACCTACACCGAGGAAAAGATTCTCACGCAACTTCGGGCAGTAATGAGCGACCGGACCAGTTTGATCGTTTCGCACCGCATTTCGACCGTCCGCGACGCGGATCTGATCTGCGTGCTCGACGAAGGACGAATAATCGAGCGCGGCACGCACAGTGAACTGCTGGCGTTACGTGGCGAGTATGCGGATCTATACGAACGACAGTTACTGGAGGAAGAGTTGGCGGCGAGTTAAGCGGAGGAACACTGATGCAACCTAAGGAGCGGGACGATCTACACGCAAAACTCGATGCGAGATTTCGCGTAATACTGATTCTTTGGTTTGCGCTCCTTTCGTCCGTCGTGGTCTATATCCTCGTCTCGCTAGTTATTCAACGGCCTAATGTTGACGATGGTGAGAACAGAACCCTAACATTTGTAATTACGGTCGTAGGTACCGTCGCGGTGATCGTCTCGACGGCCCTTAGACGGAGGTTTCTGGCAAAGTCTGTGGACCTGCAGCGCCTGGAACTCGTTCAGACCGGTTATATTGTCGCCCTCGCTTTGTGTGAGTTTGCCGCGCTCCTTGGTCTGGTCGATCGGATGGTAACCGGTAATCGCTACTACTATGTTCTGTTCGTAATCGCCCTGATCGGAATGGCCCTTCATTGGCCGCGACGCAACCATCTGCTCGCAGCCTCGTACAAACGTCAGGTCTGACTTGTCCGCTGGACGCCGATTATCGAATCAGAAGAAAAATGTCAACGGCCGTCAAAAAGTTTCACGAAGAAGAAGCGATCGGGAAAACCTACGATTGGCAGATCGCGCGCCGGCTGCTGCGGTATTTGAAACCGTACCTACGTTTTTTGATTCCCGCACTGTTGCTGACGCTCGCGCTTAACCTCTTGGGAATTTTGCCGCCAAAGTTTACGCAGTACGCCATTGACTGGCACATCATACCGCGAAAATCCAGCGGTCTGATGCTGCTAGTGTGGCTGTTTGTTGGCGTGCAGTTTCTGCGATTCGTGTTCGCTTATTTGCAGGCAATACTCATCAACTCCGTTGGCCAATATGTGATGTTTGATCTCCGGCGCGAGCTTTATGACAAGCTGCAGCGGCAGGAAGTGGCCTTTTACGATCGCAATCCGGTCGGCCGCGTCATGACGCGTCTGACAACGGACGTTGACGCGCTCAACGAATTGTTTACCTCGGGCGTCACGGATGTCCTTGGCGATCTCGTGATGATCGTCGCGATCATGGCGATGATGTTATGGATGGACGTGCAACTCACGCTGGTTACGCTGTTGACGATCCCAATGCTCTGGGCCGCCACCACGTGGTTTCGCAAGGGCGCGCGACGCGGCTATGACATGGTCAGAACATGCATCGCGCGCATCAACGCTTTTTTGCAAGAGCACTTTGCCGGCGCGCAGACCGTGCAGATCTTTAATGCGGAAGCGAAATCGCTGCGTCGCTTCAAGACCATCAACGAGGATTACCGCAAAGCGAATATTGATACAATCTTTTTCTACGCCGTCTTCTTCCCGCTGGTTGACTTTATCGGCGCGGTGGGCATCGCTTTGATCATCTGGTTCGGAGGCTATCGCGTGATGCAGAACACGCCGGGGCACACAGTGCTTACGCTGGGCGCGCTCGTGGCCTTCATACAGTATTCCGGCTCGCTCTTTCAGCCGATTCGCGACATCTCAGACAAGTACAACGTTCTGCAAGGGGCGGTCGTTGCCTCACATCGCATCTTCAAAACGCTCGACTTACTCATCGCCATCACGACACCGGAACGTCCCCTCAAAACAGGCCGCGCGCGCGGAGACATCGAATTCGAAAACGTCTGGTTTGCTTACAAAGACGAGGACTGGGTGCTCAAAGACGTCTCGCTTAAAGTACAACCCGGACAATCGGTCGCGCTGGTGGGCCACACCGGTTCCGGCAAGACCACCATCACAAATCTCCTAATGCGTTTCTACGATGTGCAGCGTGGGCGCGTTCTGCTGGATGGTGTCGATATTCGCGATTGGGATTTGCAATCGCTGCGCAAAAACTTTGCGGTGGTCTTGCAGGATGTCTTTCTTTTCAGCGGCACTCTCGAGGGGAACATCCGCCTCGGTCGTGAGGACATCAGTGAAGACCGCGTCAAGTGGGCGGCCACCGAGGTTTATGCCGACCGCTTCATCCAACGTCTCCGCGACGGCTACAAAGGCGAAGTTAAGGAGCGCGGCGCCGGTCTCTCTGTGGGACAGAAACAACTGATCTCTTTTGCGCGCGCCCTCGCGTTCGACCCGGCGTTGCTAATACTTGACGAAGCGACCAGCTCGATCGACACGGAAACCGAGCAACTGATTCAACAGGCAATCGCCCGCGTCATGCGTGATCGCACCTCAATTGTCGTAGCTCACCGGCTCTCAACGATCCAGCGCGCCGATCAAATAATCGTACTTCATCACGGTGAGATCCGCGAACAGGGAACACATCAGGAACTGCTGACGCAACGCGGTCTCTATTGGAAACTCTACAAGTTGCAATACGCCGACAGCTCAAGACCCCAACGCGGGGAACTACGCAAGGAGGAAGAGCCGGCAATACCGCGAGTCACGCCGCGTTTGCAGTTCAGCGAGTGACTTACGGCTTTGGTGGCGTTGCGGCCGGTGGTGACGCTGGTGGCTTGTTGAAGGTTGATTCATCAACCGGAGCGTTCGCTTTGATCTCGGTGTATTTGCGTGTGGCTGTTGACCCGGCATCGAGCGTCAAGGTGCGAATCGTGAAAGGAACCTTCACACCGTCGATGTCTCGATAATCTTCAAAGTCTGTCTCCTGCGGGATGATTCCAATTGGCGTTTGCATCGCAGTGGTTCGCCGTAATAACAGGCCGGTCTCGGCGTCGAAATATAGCCGCTCTCTTCTGCCCGCCGTGGTCGTTCCGAGAATCACGTAGACATCCTTGCCATCAAGTTTGTCTTTGCGAACATTCATTCTCGTGAATTGTTCCTTGAGTCTTATGTCACTGAACATTCCCACGGCGGCTTTAGTCTGCGCCAACTGATCGCTCGGCATATCCATTACGCCACGAGGATTCTTTTCCCAGCCAGCGCTGCCGTTGAAGCCTCGCTCCATTGTGCCCTGAGGCGTAGTGAAAACGACGTGAAACTTGTCAGGCGCGGCCTGGTCTATTTCGTATGTCGCCGTCATGCCGTTCGCCGAAGTGTAAGTTCCCTTCATCACACGCGTCTTCAACTTATCGATGGCGGCCTGGCCCCCAAGCGCTTCCAAGTACTTGTTCAGAATGTCGTCCGCGGTGGGCATCGTTGCCGCTGGTATGCCAGGTCCTGCCGGCGCGCCGGGCGCAGCCGGACCGCCAGGCGCACCTTGACCCGGTCTTGGAGTTGGTTGAGGCAAAGGCAGTGCCGGCACGCCCACCGGACTAGTGCGACCGCGATGGCAAGTGAAACAACTGACTTCGCCGTTGGTGGCTTTGGTGGTCTTGTTAACATTGAGGGTCATGGCAATCATTTCCCGTGCAGTGCTCTTCTCTGGCTTCGTGTCTGCGGGATAATCCCATTGGCCGGCATTATTAACATGACAAAAATTACATCTCACTCCCAGCGAAGCGGCGAAGAAATTCATCATCGGAATCAACTGCGCCTGCGGTATTCCGTTAAGTACCTTGATGTTCTTTTGCACCTGGTCGATTGTCTTCTCGCCTTGCGCGGTTTGCGGGAACGCGTGACGGGTGGTGAGCAGCAGCTTCGGCTGTTTCGCTCCCTGGTCCTTTGAGACCACTCCGAGCGTCGGGCTCTTGTGTGCGAGCGTTTTCGAGCTAGCGGTTGTCTTCGTTACCAGCCAACCCGCCATCACTAGCAGAAGCGAAAGCACAAGACCAGCGTTTAAGATGAAGCGACGAGAGATTGGTTTAGTCATGCGAATGATGCCCTCAATATCATCGAAGAGTTACGTCCACGCGTCGAGAGACAAGACATTAACACGGAGACAGCGACCTACAAAATACCCGATGGCGAGATCGTGAGGTAAATCTGTTCACACCACCATCGTGGTGCACCAAGTCGCAGGTCGTCCTCTCGTTCCTAAGCCTCAGACCCCATGTCGAATAAAGAAAGCCGATGATTTGCTCGCAATCGAGGGACTCAATACAGAACCGGGAGCGATAGAGACCGGATGCTGACGCTCAACCAACGCTCTTACATCGTTGAGTTCATCCGGTCGCGACCACTCCCGGTTCTGTACTGATCGCGCTTAATCCGCCGATTTGGCTACGACGCTTGCGCGCGATCCGCCGCGTCTGATGTAAAGCGGTAACTTCGCGGCGTTTGAATTGTATCCGGCGGCCATCACCTCAGCCGGTGTTGCGATCTTGGTCTCGAGTGCGCTCCGCACTTCCCCGTTGGCCGCCAAATCATTCCAGGTGTCCTGCATGTACAGGAGCATCGCCTGCAACGCGTTCGCATGGTTGCGCATTCCCGCCACGAAGTCGGGCATTAGCCCCACGCCCGGGTGACGTTGTCGCTCGAGGTTGTAGGCCCAGGGGATCATCTGGGCCATACCGCCAGCGCCGGCAAAACTCACAGAGTAGCGATACGTGTCCAACTGGTTCAGCGCGTAGAGCGAATAGATCTCGTCGAAGAGTGCGACGCGATTCTCAAGACGGAAGCGATCGTGATCGATATGCTCGACTACAGCAAGACGCTCGGCCACGTCAAGCAGATTCGGATTGATGAACACGCCCTTCTCGCGCAAACGCTGAGCTGCCAAATCAACAATTGAACGAATATATGCGCGGCCCGATTTCACGAGTTCCGCAGACAGCAGTGCCGGATGGGCCGACGTATAATAGGCCATCTCGCGAAAGACTCCTTGTCTTTCGATCGGAAACTCAACCGTCAGTGGCACCAACGAACGACCCTGGTTGTCGACAACCGTAACGGCTGTGTTGACGCCATTGGCGCGCAGGATTCGGAGAGTCACCGGCGTCCCGCGTGAGGTCGTCATCGCCACCTCTGACCCCTTTGTCAAAAAGATCTGTTTCGAAACTGTCAGCAGATGAATGCGAGCGGCGCTTCGGTCGAGAACAGCAAGTGTCACGGAATCCAGGATAGGCGACGTGATTGCGGTTTGTCTCGGGCGGGTCCGAAGAAGGCGCTCGGCTTCGGCGATGCGCGCGCGAATGGTTGACGGCGCGATTTGTTGCGCCGACGTCGCGTTCGCGTCTCCGGGCTCAATGTCGGACTCGGACTCTGCCGAAGTGTTTGCTCGGGGAGCCACGACAGTGCTCTCAACTGCGCCTGGCTTAGGCTTGGGAGCCGCCGTTTTTTGCTGAGCCGGGGGCGAGGCTTCACGCCGCGAAACTTCGGACCGAACAGTACGAGGTCGTGTTTCCGGCCCTGGGGAACCGTCTTGAGATTGAGCCTGAGTGATATTCAGTGCGCAAAAGAGCACCGACAGTGCGATCAAGGGGGAATTAATTCTCATCTTAAAATCTGTTCCGGGGAGCGCTCGCCTGGCGTGACGGCTATCCTAAGATTCGCCTATCGTGGTTTGAGTTGTCAACCCCTATTTCAGCCAGGCAGTTTTCCTTGGTTCTTTGAACCTGAGTTTGGGGTGCTCTATGTAGAGCGAACGAGGCGGCCGGGATTGCCGATGCAGTGGCTGAGTGGTTTGTGCCCATCAATGGCAAACGAGTGGATAATTCGCTCCTGGATTCGAGCAAATGTTTCTGCCTCCATCGATGATTTCCCCAGGAGTAAAGGGCTGAGCGAAGTACGGCGCTCCCTCGATGTGCCCAAAGTTATTCCGTGTAAAGGTGTTGTCGTTAAGTTGGAAATCAGATATTTGTGCGACCCGTTCTCCTACGATAGCGGACACGCCGCCGTTGTAGTCGAGGTAGTTGTAAATAGGGATATACGCGGAGGGCGACGCCGGTTGGGAACCATCGGTAAACTGATTCCTCGAAAAGAGATTTCCTTGGAAGTAAACGGCGGTATCGGCAGGCACTCCGTGTCCGTCCCAGTTCGCGGGCCGCAAGCCATACGCTCGGAAGAAGTAGAAGAGGTATCGCGCATCGCTGACGGTGTTGTCAGTAACGGTCACGTTAGTCCAGCTATTCCAATACCATCCCCCGATACCTCCTAGTGCGACGTTCGTTATCGAGTTTGAGTTAATCTGCATGTTCGTGATGTTCCCCAGCGTTTCGATACCTGCGTCCCATGTGTTTCGAATGATGTTGTTCGACACTACGTCTCCGCTTTCGTCCTGGATCACAACGCCGTCGTCCGCTCCATTTTGCCCGGTCGAAGGGCTGCCTTTTCCGTCGAGTTCGTTCCGGTCCATGGTGTTGTTTGATCCCAAGACGCTGAGAAGCACGCCGGCACAGCCTGAATTGTTCGTCCACAGGGGGCAGGTCGCCGTGTTGAAGCGAAGAAGGTTACCGCTTGAATAGACTTGCTGAAACGCGGCATTAATTGTGTTGTGAACGAGACGAGTGTTATCCACAGACTCAAACGTAATCAGGAATTGCTGCTGGTCAGTGAGGTTGCCTATGGTGTTACGAACTAAGTCACCGTCGCTGCTGTTGGCGACCGTTAGCACCCTTCCTGTCTCGGCTTGTAGAGTGCAGTGAGTGATGGAGAAGGCCTGAACGTTGGTCACCGAAATAGCAGGAGCTAGATTGCCGGTGCCCCCTTTGATGGCGTTGAACTTGCAATCGAGGTGCACGTCGTGGGTGTCGTGTATTCTCAGACAAGCTGTGTTGACTTGCGTTTCGAACAGGCTACTTGCCAAAGAATAATTTCCAGATGCAGTTATGTCTTGGCAGGTCGTTATCTTACTGTTTGTTGCAACGTTTGCACTGGCAACAACTCCAATATCATTCATTGAAATCGGCGACACAAAGAGCGTTACTGCACTCGATGTAAGCAGCATGAGCGCAAAAAACATGACAATTAGGGTGAGAGCGCGAATAGACTTGGTGTGGATCGAAGGGGTAAGCACCTTCTGCGAGTGGGACATAATAATCTCTCCTTGTTAATAGACGATGCTGCGCCAGACGGCAGCCATCTGAAAAGAAGGGAGGACTGACTCTGAGTCGAGCCCGGTCCGTTAACTTTTCGAAGTCATGGAAGCGCCGTTTACATCTTTCTAGCGAGAAAGTCAACAGCTTTTTCGATATGTAGACCTTTATTCAGCCAATCCTTTTTCATCTGCCAGAAATCAGCCCGAAAAACCGGATTGACTTTTGATCCTGAAGTAGCTTAAAAGACCCCACAATTTGCCATTCGCAATTAATCAACGCGTCCCTGGCGACGGCCAATGACGCGTTCTTTGTCGGACGGAGGAGCTGATATGGGACGGCGTTGGGTAAAGATTCCTGGCTTCACAATTATTGCGCTTGTGGTTCTTGTCTCGCTCGCGATTACGTTCACGATTGGCTGGCGACCCATCATCGGGCCCAGGGCAAGACGCCTCACGGATCGGCATTTTGAACCGACTCAAGCGCGACTTGAGCGCGGCAAATATCTCGTCAATTCAGTAATGGGCTGCCTCGGTTGCCATTCCGAAGCCGACCTCAGCAAGCCAGGCGCGCCGCCAGCGGAAACGAGACTAGGCGCGGGTACACGCTGGGCGGATGCTAATCTGCCCTGGGTCGTAGCGCCAAACATCACTCCTGATAAAGAGACTGGCGCCGGCAACTGGACCGATGACGTGCTTGCGCGCGCCATCCGGGAAGGGATTGGTCACGACGGGCGCGCGCTGTTTCCGCTCATGCCTTACCCAAATTTCCGAAGTACGTCTGACGAGGATCTGGCGTCGGTGATTGTTTACATCCGATCACTGCCGCCGGTGCGCAACGAACTCCCGCAGATCAGTATTCCCTTTCCGCTTAGTTTCTTCGTCAAGAATGTTCCTGAGCCCGTGACCGCGCCGGTGCCGGCGCCGGATCAGTCGACGCCGGTTGCACGCGGCGCATATCTTGTGAAGATGGGAAGTTGCGCAGACTGCCACACGCCGCAAGAGCGCGGCCAGCCAATCGCAGGACTGGATTTCGCCGGCGGATTCGTTCTCCAAGGGCCAACAGGCGTAGTGGCCAGCGCAAACATTACACCTGATCCTTCAGGCATCCCGTACTACGATGAGAACCTTTTTATTCACGCAATACGCGAAGGTAAGGTCGGCGCGCGCCACTTGAATGCGGCGATGCCGTGGTGGTTCTATGGAAAGATGACGGAGGATGATCTCAAATCGGTGTTTGCATATCTGCGCACACTGAAACCCGTCAGACACAAAGTGGACAACACCGTCCCGCCGACCTATTGCAAGCTCTGCCGCATGCAACACGGACTTGGCGACAAAAACTAGGGAATAAACCGAGTTAACCGAGCGAGGCAATTAGTGACAACGTCGAAGGCAAAGGACAAGTCAAAGGAGAACGATCTCCGTTAGACGAACTGGCGATAGACCGTCCAACCTTCGTCGGGTTGACTCACGTGCTGGATCTGATGACTATCTATCCTTTCAGCTAGAGCCTCCAGTTTCTTCTCAACTTCCTGAGGATCTGAAGTGTAGAAGACGAATTCTCTCACTCCCCCTGTGGTTATCACGACTGCGAATAGGGATTCGTTATCCAGCTCCAATTCAGCAGCGAGCAGATCTTCAATTTCTGAAACCTTCCACGATTCTTCGCCGGATGGAAGTCCGTTCTTCTCTACTGAGTTGAACGGGACCGCCACACCAACGCGATATTGATAGCGAGAATCACCAACAAGAGTCTTCAAACCCGTGTTGACGCGAGCAATTAGCGGATTGCCATTGTATTCGCCTTCACAAACAGTCCAGGAATTCTCAACCTTCAAGTCAGCAAGTTCAGAATTCATATGCTTAAGGCTGCTCCACGCTTGAAGCAAGCTCGTCTAACCGGTATTCAGCCTCAATCAACGGCAAAGCTGATATTCACGACGGCGGTGATGTCTTTCTCCAGCGCCGACGTGTCATTCATGCCTTCGCCCGAGACCTCGTTTGAATCCGCCGGGGTAATCTGCAGGACGCCCATCCTGGCTGAACGCACACTGCCGATGCTGCTGCCGGTGCTTTCCGCGATTTTTTTTGCGCGGAGTTGCGCGTCCTTCGCCGCATCCGCAAGCATCTCGATCTTCAAATCGCCAAGTTTGGTGTAATGATACTCGGGCGGCATCGACTCGAGCAGAATGCCCTGATTGATTAGCTCCGTAGCCTCGCGCGCAATCTTGGCAATTTTATCGACGTCGTTTGAACGAACCTCAAGCTCCTGCTTCAATGAATAGCCGGTGATCTGTCCGGTGTCTTCGCCATCGTTGCTTTTTGCGTGCAGAGTTTGCGAAGAGATCGAAGAGACCGTGATCTGGTTTTCAGCAATACCTTTGCTGATCATATAAGCTTTCACGCGCGGCACGCTTTCGGCAAGCGCGCGATAAGCGTCGGACAGCACCGGCGATTGATACGAGACGGCTGCCTTCCAGATGACCAGATCCGATCTGATCCGTTTGCGCGCCGAGCCGGTGACGGTGATTGTCTGATCGCCTTTCTTGGAGCGCATGAAGCCCCACGAAAAAATCGCCGACCCTAGCACCAAACCAATCGCGAGGGCCAGCCCCGCGGCAAATACTCCGGACCTTTCATTACTCATCTACGACTGCTCCTTTCCAGGGAATGGAGTTGCACAATACACCGTGCCTTCCGCCAACTCAACTTCTTCTGAGCCGTATGTTTCGATGTCCTTGCAACGTCTAACGGGATCGTGCATGATATCGACCAGTTACTCCTTCTCTCGCGCATCAACGGTGATGCGCCCCCGTGCCAACAATGGCGGCGGCGTTTGAGATAGTCCGAGAGTAGGCTGATTTCAACTTAGAAGCCGCTCGCCAAGAGCACCAGATCGCAAGCCTTCGCTGCTGCCGTTACATCGAAGCGCCTTCCTTCGAAAGCTTCTTTAGCGCTCCAGAGAGCAAAGGAACATCAATCAATGTCTATGAAACTGTACGTGGGCAATCTCGCGTTTCAAACCTCGAGCGAGGATCTGCGAGAACTTTTTGCCCAGGCCGGCACGGTCGAATCGGCAACGGTCGTAGAAGATCGCGAGACAGGTCGCTCCCGCGGATTCGGGTTCGTCGAAATGGCCACCAACGACGAAGCCAACGCTGCGATCGCGCAATTCAACGGGACCGAGCTAAACGGTCGCGCGCTTAAGGTCAACGAAGCCAGACCGCGCGAGGACCGCGGCAACCGTGGTGGCGGCGGACGCGGCGGCTACGGTGGCGGCCGTGGCGGTGGCGGTGGACGCGGTGGTTACGGCGGCGGTGGTGGTGGTGGTGGTGGAGACCGCCAGCCTCGCTGGTAAGGACCGAAGCAAGTTAACGATCACAACAGCGCCTTTGGAGCATCGAGTAGATGCTCCAGGGGCGCTGTTTTGTGTCTCTGCTCAGAACGCTAAATACAGAACCGGGAGCCGTAGCAACCGGGTCTTGGCACTCAACCGAGCGAACAGCTGTCTTTTACACCCGTTGAGTCTGCCTGGTTGGTGAAGACGCGACGTGGCCTGTATACTCTCTCGGTCGGTTTTCCACTTAACAATCCTGCGTTGCGTCTCCTCGGAAAATCCTCGGAAAAACTTTGAAGGAGTGTGCTATGCCTGTGTCGAAGAATCTCAGATACGCCGCGCTCGGCGTGTTATTACTTTTAGCCGCGTTTGCAGCATTTCAGTTTCTGCCGCGCGGCCACGCGCAGCAGTCCACTTCGAGTGCCGCGCAGAAAATGATTAAGCCCATGACCTATCCGCCTGCCAGAAAGAGCGAACAGACGGACGACTATCACGGCGTAAAGGTTGCCGATCCCTATCGCTGGCTTGAAGATCTTGACTCCGAAGAAACACGCGCCTGGGTCGAGGCAGAGAACAAACTCACCTTTAGTTACCTTAACGAAATTCCTGCCCGTGAGAAGATCAAACAGCGACTGACGAAGCTCTGGAACTACGAGCGCTACGGTGTCCCTTTCAAAGAGGGCAACAACTATTTCTACTCGCGCAACAGCGGTCTGCAAAACCAGAGCGTTTATTATACGGTCACCTCCTTGAGCGGTGAGCCGAGGATGCTGATCGATCCGAACACACTTTCAACCGACGGCACGGTTGCTCTTTCCGGTCTGTCCGTCAGTCACGACGGAAAGTTGCTGGCCTACAGTCTTTCGGCTTCCGGTTCCGATTGGCAGGAATGGAAAGTCCGCGACGTTGAAACCGGCAAAGACCTCGCCGACGACCTCAAGTGGGTTAAGTTCTCAGGCGCATCTTGGACGCCTGACGGCAAAGGGTTTTTCTACAGTCGCTATGAGGAGCCCAAAGAGAATTCACTGAAGAGCACGAACTATTTTCAGAAGCTCTTCTACCATCGTTTAGGCGCACCGCAATCCGACGATTCGCTCGTCTATGAGCGATCGGATCAGAAAGAGTGGCTGTTTGGCGGGAGCGTCACCGACGACGGGCGCTATCTGATTATCGGCATCAACGAGGGCACGGACGTCAAGAACCGTCTCTATTACAAAGACCTGCAAGCGAAGGACACGCCGGTGGTGAAGTTGCTCGACGATTTTGATGCTGCGTACAACTTCATCGACAATGATGGCCCCGTGTTCTGGTTTCAAACTGACCTGGATGCTCCACGCGGGAAGATCATCGCAATTGATACGCGAACTGCTGAGCGAAAGAACTGGCAGACACTCGTTCCTGAAGCAGCCGAGACATTGCAAGGCGTCAGCTTCGTCAACCACATGTTCGTGGCCGATTATCTTAAGGACGCGCATTCGCAAGTGAAAGTTTTTGATCAGGGCGGCAAGCTGGTGCGCGAGGTTCAATTTCCGGGAATTGGTTCGGCGTCCGGCTTTGGGGGCAAAGCGAAAGACAAAGAGACCTTCTACGCCTTCACCAGCTTCACCATGCCGACGACTATCTATCGCTACGACATGGTGACCGGACAGAGCACAATCTTTCGTCAGCCCAAAGTGGATTTCCGTTCCGAAGACTACGAAACCAAACAGGTTTTCTACAACAGCAAAGACGGCACGCGCGTGCCGATGTTCATCACGCACAAGAAGGGGTTGAAGCTCAACGGGAATAATCCGACTTACCTTTACGGCTATGGCGGTTTTGATATTTCGCTGACGCCGGCATTTTCGCCGGGCATTCTTGTCTGGATGGAGATGGGCGGCGTCTTCGCGCAACCAAACCTGCGCGGCGGCGGCGAGTACGGCGAAGAGTGGCACAAGGGCGGAATGAAGTTGAAAAAACAAAACGTCTTTGACGATTTCATCGCGGCCGCCGAGTGGCTGATTGCGAACAAGTACACATCAACTCCGAAGCTGGCGATTGGCGGCGGCAGCAACGGTGGCTTGCTTGTCGGCGCTGTACTGACGCAAAGACCCGATCTTTTCGGCGCCGCAGTGCCGCAGGTTGGCGTGATGGACATGCTGCGCTTTCAGAAGTTCACGATAGGCTGGGCCTGGGTTTCAGACTACGGGTCATCAGACAATGCGGAAGACTTCAAAGCGCTTTACGCCTATTCACCGCTGCACAACATCAAGACTGGTACAAACTATCCGCCGACCTTGATCACTACCGCGGATCACGACGACCGCGTCTGGCCCGGCCACAGCTTCAAATTTACCGCAACAATGCAAGCCGCGCAGGCCGGCGCCGCGCCGATACTAATCCGCATCGAAACAAAAGCCGGCCACGGCGCCGGTAAACCAACTTCAAAAGTGATCGAAGAGACGGCTGACCGCTGGGGCTTTCTCGTGCGTGTGCTGGATATGAATGTTGGTTGAAGCGTGGCGGTAGCCGACTGTGAAGGAGGTATTAGACGGGAAGGCTGCGAGCCCTCCCTAACCGCCCCCACCCCAGCCGAGCTGCTCGGCTGGGGACCCCGGGTCGGGCTTCTGCCCCGGACTTCTCACTGCGACCACGGGGCGGGCTTGCGCACCCAGCGATGCTTTCGCAACTCATCAAGCAGTTCCGCAGGCAAGGGACCGGCGTCGCTCGCGGCTATGTTTGACTGCACGTGAGACAACTTGCGCATGCCGGGAATCACAGTGCTCACTTCCGCGTTGCTGAGAATGAAGCGCAGCGCCAGCTCAGGCATTGTCAGCGGTGGCTCGTCTCCGTGTGATTCGTTCCAGTCTTTGATTAATGCTTTCAGCGCGTCGGCATGCTCAATGCTCGGGATCAGATTCTCGCGAACGAAGTAGGTGTTGCGCCAGTCGCCTTCCGGCCATTTGCTTTCTTTCGTCAACGTCCCCGTCAATGTTCCTTCATCAAACGGCACGCGCGCGATGACTGCCACGTTCATGTCGCGGCAGGCGGGAAACAATTCGTCCTCAGGATTCTGATCGAAGATGTTGTAGATCACTTGCACCGAATCGATTAGGCCGCTGTGCACGGCGCGCACGCCGTTCCAAGGTTCCCAGCGATTGATGCTGATGCCCGCCGCGTGGATCAGGTTTTGACGGCGAAGCTCATCCAGCTTCTTCACCCAGCGATCGTCATCGACCCAGGCGTCTTCCCAGGTATGAAACTGAATCAGATCGAAACTCTGTAGGCCGGCATTCTGCAAACTCTTATGCACATACTCTTCGATGTGGTCCGGTGGATAGCAATCGTCAAGCGTGAACTCGGAGCGCGCAGGCCACTGCTGATTTTTTGGCGGAACCTTGGTCGCCGTGTAAAGCCGCTGCTCTTTGTTCGCGCGCACGATCTGGCCCAGCAAATTCTCGCTACGCCCCTGTCCGTAGGCGAATGCAGTATCGAAAAAGTTGACGCCGAGATCCACGGCGGCCTGCAAAGACGAGAGCGATTCTGCGTCGTCTGAGTTTGACCAGTTACCCATGCCCCACATGCCGTAACCAATCTCACTCACCATCCAACCCGTTCGGCCAAACCGACGATGGTTCATCATTATTCCTCTTGGCTCGAAGTATCGATTTGAAGTTTGAAGAGAATATGTCAAAGAAGCCGACGCAGCAACAGTCCCACATGCTTTAGGAATCTCTGAAAGAATTTGGGGAATCGAGGCCCGAAGCGCCGCTATTCAGTAGCCACGTCCGTGAGGGCGTGGACCAAGAACCTTGAAGGAAGACGAGCGCCGAAGGTGCGGCACAAGCAAACGATTAATGGGGACTCGAAAGTGTCGGCCCTGCGGGCCTCAAGAGATGGGAATGTTATCGCTTCCACGCCCTCACGGATGTGGCTACTAAATAGCGGCCCTTCGGGCCTGAGATTCAGAGGAGCCGCGCCGATTTCCTAAATCTTGTTCAGACCTTCCTTGGCCTGTTTTTTTTTGACAATCGCTCGGCAATATCGTGGGATTCCGTTGGGCATCGCAACAAGTTTGTCGGACTGCCAAAATGCGAAGCGCCCCGGAATCTGCGTAGACTCCGAGGCGCGATTCAGCAACAAAGCAGGTCAATTTATTGCTCGGCCGCCGAGCTGCTTTGACCAATTACGATGTTGTGGTCTTGACCGCTGAACACAATGCTGACCAATTGGTCATTGTTCATCGTGATCCTGGTTTCGTGCGCCTTACCGTCCGTGCGCTGCTCGAGGTGCGCCGTTGTTTTGGCGACGACCTTCTTGGCCTTCAGGATCTCCAAATCGCCGGTTTGCTCGTTGAACCTCAGATCGTAGTCACCAGCTTTGACCTGCGTGCCGTTAATCGTCACGTTCGTAGCTAACGTCACCGACTCTTTCTTGACCTTGTCGTGTTCTTTGCCGAGGGCCACCAGACCCGCCAGAGCGAGAATCATCACACCCACAAAGAAATGCTTAGCTAAGTATTTCATTACCCACATCCTCCTTATCGTTTTAGTGCACCATTCGCAAAAATTGCGGTTGCAATCATTGCAACCCTTTTGAACTTTTCGACGGTTCTGCATTGAGAAAAGTTGTCGTGTCTGCTTTTCGTTTTTCTGTCGATTTATTTGTACATTTTGATGCGTAGCCGTAAAACGCAAGCGAATGCGAGCAAGGCCCAGGAGTCTTTACCATGTCTATACAATTCTTTACAGTTCCTTACATTTTTGTCGCTGGGGCTTTGGTAAACTCACGGCTCATCGGTCGACTCTAATCGACTTCGTCGTTTACAATGCAGATTTGTCACGACGAATGTGATGCGCATTTCAACGCCTGTCCCACGAAAGTCGGCCCGGCACCGGCCGTGTGTGTCATCGGTTTTGAAAACTAACAACTTACTTTGAAGGAGAGTTCAATGAGAAAGATTCTTTTCGCTATTAGTCTGTTGGGTGCCCTGACGTTGGCGTTGGCAGTGAGTGCCGCCGCGCCGGCGAATTTCGCGGGCACGTGGAATCTGGACAAGGCCAAGAGCCAGGGTCTTTCCCCGCGCCTGCAGGGCGCTGACAGTGTTTCCTGGATCATCACTCAGACGGACAAGCAGATCTCCATCGAGACGAAAATCACCGGCGGCCAGCCTCCCGCTGGCGCTCCCCCTGCTGGCGCCCCTACGGGAGGTGGCAGTGGCCGTGGCGCCGGCATGGGCGGTCCGCAAACCTATAACCTCGATGGCAGTGAAACCAATTCGGAAAATGGCGCGGCCAAGACAACGCGCAAAGCCACGTGGTCAGGCGATGGGAAGACACTGGAGCTGTCGGCAAAGACCACCTTCACCGGCCAAGACGGTACTGAACGAACCAGCACCAGCACGGATAAGCTACAACTTTCCGGAGACGGCAAGGTTCTAACTGTTAACCGCCATAGTGAGGGCGGCCGCGGACCGCAGGACTCGACACTCGTCTTTAACAAGTAGTGGTTCCGTCAGCGGTCTAGAAATTCAATTTGCGGAGACGCGGTCGCGTCACCACGCGATCGCGTTCCCGTCTTCGATCCAATCGCGCGTGACGTCGCACCACAGCGCCAGGCCCTGCCAGGAATTGAAGCGCGCATAAAACCGCGCGATCTTTTTGTCAGACGCCGTGCGTCCGCCGTTTCGTATGCGGGCGAATTTCGCGCGGGTCCAGGAATCCAACGCCAGGCCGTCGTAACGGCCGACGAGCTTCAACAGATTCTCGGCGGCATAATCGCCTACTCCCTTTACACTCTTCATGTTCTTGATAAGTTCCGGCGTCGGCAGATCGCTTGCCAGCCACTCTTCTGTTTTCAGTTCACCTGAGGCCACTCGGTCCGCCAGTTCTTTCAGATAAGACGACCGATAACCCGCGCGCACTTCGTTTACATAAAACTTCAAGGGCATCAAAGCCATGGCTTCGGGCGTGGGAAACGTTCTGAGCCCATCCTTTGCCTCGCGACCGAGATTCTCAACCAAGCCTGTGACCATCTTGTCGGTAAGCGCCCACGAGCAGTTAGTGGTGCAGATCATTTTCACCAGGTCTTCGAACACGGTCGGCGAGCGCAGCATCCGGCCGGCGCCATCGCGCGCGATCCATTCGAATTCGGGATCGGCCGTCATCGCTCGATAAAAAACGGTCATGTCGTCGTCGAGTCTGAACATGTGCCGCACGTCGCGAATAACTTTTTCGCTGGCCGCCTTGCTGGGGCGGCTCGAGATGTTGATCCGCAGCTCGCGCTTTGTTCCGGTGATCTTCACGGTCACCGGCGGCGTACTGCCAAGATCGAGAACCCGGGCCAGTGTCCAGCTATCTTGATCGAAGTCAAAGGGAAGTAGAGCGGACCAGCCGTGACTGATCATCGTGCGCTTGAAATTAAAGCTGCGTGGAGTAGAAATTGATATTTGCATGAATGATTCCGATCCGGCGCGTGCCCGAACACTCCTAAGACTATCAGTTAGATTACAAAGATGAAACCGCCCAGTGCGCAACGTTGTCGTAGTGCTTCTTCGGATCTGCTGCGCGCGAATCGTTTGTGCGCGTTGGTGTGCTGTATAATCCGCAACTTAACAATGGATCTCAAAACCCTGCCAACTCCATCGCTAGTGCTCGACGTCGGCCGCCTGAAACGCAATGCTGAAAGAGTTGGCGGACGGGTCCGCGAGCTGGGAGCGCGATTGCGGCCGCATATCAAGACACACAAGTGTATCGAGGTCGCGCGCATTCAAACCACCGGCCACTCCGGCCGTATCACCGTCTCAACATTAGCGGAGGCCGGCGCCTTCGCAGCAAATGGATTTCGAGACATCACCTACGCCGTTCCGATCGAGCCAGGCAAATTCGATGCGGCAATTGAGATCGCCAGGAAATGCGAACGGTTCAGTTTGATCACCGACGATCTGCAAATACCAGATCATCTAAACAACGCGGCCAGGCGCGCCGGCATCGGCATCGACCTCTTTTTGAAAGTTGATTGTGGTTATCACCGTTGCGGCGTTGAGCCTGATTCGAACGAAGCCACGGAAATTCCATGCAAAATCTGCGGCCTGTCAAATCTGCGCTTTGCGGGAATTCTTACGCATGCCGGCCAGTCGTATCATTGCGGAACGCCAGAAGAGAGGCTAGCGGTGGCCCGGCACGAACGAGACGCGATGGTGGAACTGGCAGGTCGATTACGGCAATCCGGAATCGAAGTACCGATTATCAGCATTGGCTCGACCCCAACGCTGACGATCGTCGATCACCTTGACGGTATCGACGAAGCTCGGCCGGGAAGCTACATCTTTTTCGATGCGTTTCTGGCCTCCATCGGCGCTTGCCACATCGACGATTGCGCATTGACTGTGCTGGCAGCGGTCGTTCATCGAGATCGAACTCGTAACAAAATCGTAACAGACGCGGGCGCGATCGCCCTTTCGATGGATCGCGGTCCGATCGAATTCGATCCTAGCTGCGGCTACGGCCCGCTGCTCGACATCGACGGTAACGATCTGGGTACAAGGATAGAATCGCTCTCGCAAGAGCACGGACAAGCTACGGCTGATTCGTCCGTAATCGAGCGATTAACAGTAGGTACGCGGGTCCGCGTCGTGCCAAATCACTCATGCCTGACTGCGGCGCAACACACTCATTACAACGTCCTGGAAAGCGGCAAGATCGTCGACCGCTGGGATACTCAACAGGGGTGGTAGTGCCGCGTCAGACTTCTGTTCGCTTAGAATTCGGTCAACCTGATTCTTGACACTCGTAGCAGCGCGGCATAAACTGGACGCACTTGAAAACAGTGTATGGAAGGCTGTACTCGGGCACCCTATAACACTTGGGCGAGCGCGAGAGAAGAGTCCAACAACAGGGCTTTCAACAGTCGGTCGGTGAACTTAAGCACCGCTTCCAAAAAAGAGCCGGAGCTTTCCGGCACGCGCTCCGTCGCCCCACTGGGTATTGCACGGCAAATCCAGATGGGGCGATGTCGTGTTTGGAGCGGACGATTGACCATGGACGATAGACAATGTCGAGCGGCTCAGGTCTATGGTCCGTCGTCCATGGTCTGTGGTCGGTTTTACCGCACATAAATCGGATTGGAAATAATCCACGGCTGGTCACTAACGGGTTTCGCAAGTTGCGTCAAATAAAGCTCGACGCGATAAACTCCCTTCTCACTGACGGCGAATTCCTTGCTTGAAACCCCACTCTGGTCCTGAACCGAGTTACCATCCTTGATCAGCACGATCCGACTGCTGACTGGAGTATTCACTGTCAATCGAACGCTGTTTCCCAGCTTGATTTCATCACCTTGAATCCTCTTTTCCGTTCCATTCGTCGCGGTGAAACTGAAACCAGACGCGTCGCTGAATAGATCGAAGGCAATAAAACAATGACCATCGTGAAGGGCGGCAAGTAGAGTCTCAGCAGTCAGGGATTTGTCTTGCGCGATGAGCACGTGCATCCGCACCAGGCGAAAACTTCTTTCGTAAGGATCGAGTTTGATTCCCAGCAGCGCCCGTCCAGACGAGTCATTCAGGCTGACGCCAATATTCGCGTGCGCGTCATTGCCGGCAATCGCGACCAGCTTTCGGTTCTGGGTCGCGATCGCTTCGTCCCACTTCTTCAAGGCATCCTCGGGTCGCGTGTAGAAAGTCGCAAACAGCAGCTCTGGATAACTTCGATACGCCCACAGGCCATCGAAAAATGTGACGACGGCGTTTACTCGCCGCGCGTTCGTGAAGACGTTGTAAACCTCAACGCCGTCGAAATCATTTGCGCTCCAGCTTTTGAATTCCTGCGGATAGGCGATGAAGGCCAGCGCTCGCTTCGCTCTCTCTCGCGACAGAAGCTCGGGCGTTGAGACGTTGGTGTCGGTGGCAGCCGTTTCATCACCCGGCATCACCAACAATCGATCCTGATCTGCCGTGGCCACTTCGTTGCCGTTCACAAACAGCACGCCCGCGTGAACGCCTTTCAGAGTCATCGCCGACGTGTCAAAGTTCTTCGACGGGTGCTCAGTCATGATCACAAAGTTGAGTTGATTCGCGGTTGCCGCGGCGATGATGTCTTCAAACGTGCCGGTGCTGTGGCCACCAAGAGATGAGTGGACGTGAATGACTCCTTTGTATTCGGAATAAACATCATTCGCTTTCTGATCCGGCTTGCGCTGTGATTTGAGTTGCTGGATGGCGGAATGGAGCTTGCCGAGTTTGTAACGGCGGTACGCGAACGGCAACTGGGAGAGAACGACCACCACCAGCAGGATCAGGATGACCTTCTTCCAGCGTTTCATAAGAAAGGCAGAGAGCAAAGGGCCAAGAGCAAAGGAGCGTACCGAATCAGAGATGGCGAACCCCCATCAGTTTACAAGGAAAGAGTTGTTTTGGTCTTTGCTTTTCGTTCCTGGCTCCTCGCTCTTCGCACTTCGCCCTTTGCCCCTTCACTCCTCAAAATCGACAGACGCGACGTGCTCGCTGATACTGCGGCCAAAGTCGGCCACTTTCACGTGCTCCGGATGTACCGTGTAAGCATCGAGCGCGGCGCGTTCGCGAAACACCGCTACCAGACCCGTGTCGTAAGAACGTGCCAAGCGAAGCGTATCGAATCCAACCGAGAGGCTTTCCACCTCCCTGATGATCGAGGCCAGGTTGCGCAGTCGCGCCACGTGCTCTTCGCGGATCGCCTGCTCGATATCCTGACGGTATTTCCACACGACGATATGAGTCAACATTGTCCTGAAATCTCCTCATTCTTCATTCCGGATTCTTCCTCCTGTGCGCATCGGCGACAGTGGCAATACGCAAGATGTCCGGCGGGCGTCACGGGCGACGCGTTTGGGCCGAGGCAACTGGAGCGTAAGAAAAACAAGAAGAAGTTTCCCGCAAAGGCGCAAAGACGCAAAGGAAACAAGGAGAGTGAATTGAGGCCCGCGCTCTTGCTTCGTTTCCATTTGCGATTGCGAAGAGCTCTCACTGAAAAGAAGTCGCAATACAATCCTTGGCAGCTCTTCTTTGCGTCTTTGCGCCTTTGCGGGAAACTTCCTCTTCGGGCAGGCGGTTGACGACTCTCTGTATTCCATTCTTGATTAGCTCCACATTGAAGTTGATCAGCAGACCAAGGTGAATGCCGGTCAATCGCAGGTACGTCTCCAGTTGCTTGCGATGAACCGGTGCGATGGCTTCGATAGACTTGACCTCGACAATGAGTTTGTTGTTGACGATTATGTCGGGGCGAAACCCGAGATCAAGTTGGACGCCTTCGTAAACCACCGGTACACCTTGCTGAGTGAGCACGCTCAATCCGCGCTGGCCTAGTTCGTAGGCGAGAGTAGCCTCATATACCGATTCAAGTAAACCCGGACCTAGCGCTCTGTGAATTTTTAGCGCGGCATCCACAACTATGGTCGCGATTTGGTTTTCAGTCATGAGGTACGTCTCCGAGAGAATAGGAGAACGGAAGTTTTCCCGCAAAGGCGCAAAGACGCAAAGAAAGAGGGTGCTGGCTGTCACGAACAATCGTTTATTGACCCAGGAGCCGTAACTGCTCATTTAGCAGGTCCCAAACCTGACGCACGTGTCTTTCAGTTGTGCGGATATTCCCGATCGAAAGGCGCAGCGTAATCTTGTCGTTCAGCTTTGTGTGCGAGAGCAACGCCCTTCCCGTTGCGTTCACGCTATGCATGATCGCTTCATTCAGAACCTCCAGCCGAGCAGTGCGCGCTTCTTCGTTCGACGCCTCGACTTGCGGGCAAGCACGAAAACACACGAGACTGAACGGCACCGGCGCGAGCAGTTCCCAATCAGGTGATTCCTCGATCCAGGAAGCAAACAGTTTCGCCAGCCGGCAATGCTCGCGTATCCGCGCCGCCAATCCTTCATGCCCGAAGTAACGAATAATCATCCAGAGCTTCAGGGCGCGAAAACGGCGCCCGAGTTGAATGCCATAGTCCGATCCACTCCGCACCTTTTCCTGTTCAGGCGTGCGCAGGTATTCCGGCACCAGTGAGAACGCACGCCGCAACAGATCCATATGCCGGCAATAGAGTACCGAGAGATCAAACGGCGTGAATAACCATTTGTGAGGATTAGTGACGACTGAATCCGCCCGCTCGCACCCATCGAGAATGTATCGCAACTCAGGCACGACCGCCGCCGAGCCCGCGTAAGCCGCATCGACGTGCAGCCAAAGAGAATGCTCTTCACAGATCGGCGCCATCTCGCGCACCGGATCGATGCTCGAAGTCGAAGTCGTCCCCACCGTAGCGACAACGCAGAAAGGAAGGAAACCGTTGTGTTTGTCTTCCTCCACGGCTGCGGCGAAGGCCTTCGCGTCCATGCGAAACTCCGCGTCAGTAGGAATCTTGCGCAAGCTACGTTGGCCCAAGCCCAGCGTGATGATTCCCTTTTCAATCGATGAGTGTGCCTGTTCAGAAGCGTAGACGCGCAGCAACGGCAGGTCATTTCGTCCGCTCATGCCTTCTTCGCGAATACGCATTTCGACGCCTTCGCGCGCGGCGGCGATCGCGTGCATGCTCGAAACGGAGGCGGTGTCGTAGATGATCCCGCTCAGTCCCTCGTCAAGTCCCATCATCTGACGCAGCCAATCTAACGCCACTTCTTCGAGCTCAGTTGACGCGGGCGAGGTGCGCCACAACATCGCTTTGTTATCGAAGGCGGCAGTCAAAAGCTCGCCAAAGATTCCGGGCGCAGAAGTTGACGTAGCAAAGTACGCGAAGAAAGACGGATGGCTCCAGTGGGTCAGCGCCGGCACGACTAACCGATTGATGTCTGCAATGATCTGTTCCATGGGCTCGCCTTTTTCCGGCGGCGCAGTGGGAAGCTGCGCTTTCAGATCGCCCGGCTCGATCTGGGCCAACACGGGCAGGTCTTCAAGGCGGTCGAAGTAGTCGGCGATCCAGTCGATCAGCTCGTGACCAAAGCGGCGAAACTCTTCTGCGTTCATATCGCCGGACGATGGCGCCGTTGTGTTCGATGTGCTTGGCAGTGGTTTCATGCGCGTCAGTCTAGATCAGGTTCAACTCAAACTCTACATAGACCGGAGGCTCGCAAACCCAATACCCACTGCCGCCGACACTAAGTCGTACAATGCGATTTTCTTTATAATTGGCAACTTATTTGCCACATTATCTATTGCCATGACTGCGCTTCGCCGCTATTATCTTGACCGTAATACACCGAAAAGCCGGTGCTGCTCGCACGCGTGGCTCGAGCCTGAACGTTCCTGCGGCGCCCGCGCTGAAGGTTTTCTCCCCAACTGCTGTCCCGGCAGTTCTCGTTTTTGCAGTTTGCACTACTATCATTTTGGATCGAATCGGATCCAGGGAAACGAAAGTAAGTTAGAGAATCCGAGGACCTAACGGAGGATGAACGATGGCAGACTCGGCCGTCCAGACCGCAAATAAGACCACTGGATTTATTCGCGGTCTCGGCTTGCTCGATTCGACGATGATTGTTGCCGGATCCATGATTGGGTCTGGCATTTTTATTGTCTCGGCAGACATCAGCCGCCAGGTCGGCGCGCCGGGCTGGTTACTCGTCGTTTGGATCGTAACCGGTTTGCTGACATTGATGGCGGCCCTCAGCTACGGCGAGCTGGCCGCGATGATGCCCAAGGCGGGCGGCCAATATGTTTATCTGCGGGAAGCCTTTTCGCCGCTCTGGGGATTTCTCTATGGCTGGACTCTCTTTCTTGTGATTCAAACGGGCACGGTGGCTGCGGTCAGCGTTGGATTCGCAAAGTTTCTCGGTGTTCTTTGGCCAAAGATCTCGATTGATAATTACGTGATTGCGCCTGTGCGACTCACTTCGGGTTACGCAGTTTCGCTCTCAACCGCGCAGCTTGTAGGTATCATCATGATCGCGCTGCTCACGTTCATGAACACGCGCGGTTTGAAGCTTGGCAAGCTGGTCCAGAATATTTTCACCATTACTAAAACAGGCAGTCTGATAGCGCTGATTGTGCTTGGGGTTTTGGTTGGCTGGAACGCCGACGCAGTTCACGTCAACTTCGGAAACTTCTGGCACGTCGGAGGCCAGCTCCAGGACGTCGGGCGGGGACTTACCGCCGCCCTTCCTTTCGGGCTTTTCGTGGGAATCTGCGTTGCCCAAACGAACTCGCTTTTTTCCGCCGATGCCTGGAACAACATCACGTTTACCGCCGGCGAAGTGAAAGATCCGAAACGAAACATCCCACTGTCGCTCGCGTTTGGAACATTTCTCGTGATTGCCCTGTACCTGCTGGCAAACGTTGCCTATCTCGTCACGCTGCCGATTGAAACGATCAAGACGGTGCCGGCGGATCGCGTCGCCTCAGCAACGGCAAACGTCGTGTTTCCGGGACACGGTGCCGGAATCATGGCGGTGGCCATCATGATCTCCACGTTTGGCTGCAACAACGGATTGATTCTCGCAGGCGCACGCGCCTATTACGCGATGGCCCGCGACGGTTTGTTTTTTCAGCGATCGGGCGAGTTGAATCACAAACACGTTCCGGCCTGGGGACTGATCGTGCAGGGCATTTGGGCAGCAGCTCTGGTCCTGCCTCGTACCATCAACAAAGACGGGAGCTTCGGCTCGCTTTATAACGACCTGCTGACTTACGTTATTTCCGCCGCGTTGATCTTCTACATTCTTACGATTCTTGGCATCATTGTGCTTCGGAAGAAACGACCGGACGCGGACCGGCCCTATAAGGCTTTCGGTTATCCGATAATTCCGGTACTGTACATCGTCGGCGCCGCGGTCATTACAATTGTTCTGTTCGTCTATCAGCCGGCGCAGACATGGCCCGGTTTAGCTATCGTCGCCACGGGCATTCCAGTGTATTTCATCTGGCGCAAGGTAGGAGTGCCAATGCCGGAAGAGGGATCGATTTCCGAAGCGGCAGCCGAGGCAAAAGGTGAGTATTGATGTTCGACAAACTTCACTTTGTCGAGTGCGGGAATAAGATAAGATAACGGTTTGACTGGTGTCGCCGCACACGATCGTACGGGACCGGCGCTAATGCTTTCGTTCGTGCTGGCCGGGTTTGCCTGCGTATTTGCCGCGCTCTGCTATGCGGAATTTGCTTCGATGGTGCCCGTCGCCGGCTCAGCCTATACCTATGCCTACGCCACGCTCGGTGAACTTTTCGCCTGGATCATCGGCTGGGACCTGGTGCTCGAATACGCGGTCGGCTCAGCCACGGTGGCGCACGGATGGTCGGCGCATTTTCAGGAGTTCATCCCAATATTTCACGAGGGACTTTCATGGATTCCCGCCAAGCTGCCTCATGCTTTCCACACTGCGCCCATTAACTATTGCGTCAACGTCGACGTCGCTGGTGGATGCCCGCATCCGGGAATTGTCTCTACGGGATCTTACTTCGATCTCCCAGCGATTCTGATTACATTCATCCTCACAGTGATTCTGGTCAAGGGCATCAGGGAGAGCGCGACTTTCAATGCCGTGATGGTCGCAATAAAGCTTGTAATCGTGCTGATGGTGATCGGCATTGGGGTGTTCTTCATTAGCACGGCTAACTGGCATCCGCTTGCGCCGTACGGATACACGGGAGTCAGTTTCTTTGGGAAGACTCTGCTGGGCGGAACTTCTGGGAGTGGGGTGCCGGTTGGAATGATGGCAGGCGCGGCGATTATCTTTTTCGCTTACATCGGTTTTGATTCCGTCTCAGTTCACTCTGAAGAAGCGCGCGCTCCCGCAAAAGACGTCCCTATCGGTATTATCGCCTCTTTGATTATTTGCACGGTCCTGTACATTGCCGTTTCGGCTGTTCTCACCGGAATGGTGCCTTACAAACGCATCAACATCGATGCGCCCGTCGTGGATGCCTTCAAGCAAGCCGGTGTGGTTTGGATGCAGTATCTCGTGGCCGCGGGAGCGATGACCGGCATTACTTCGGTGTTGCTTGTGATGATGCTTAGTCAACCACGCGTGATGCTGGCGCTCGCGCGTGATGGGTTGGTGCCAAAGAATTTCTTCGGTGACATTCATCCAAAGTTTCGCACGCCCTGGAAGTCAACAATTCTGACGGGACTCTTCGTCGCCTCGATGGCGGGATTCATACCGCTGAGCATCCTGGCGGAAATGACAAGCATCGGCACGTTGTTCGCTTTCGTAATCGTCTGCGGCGCTGTGATGGTGATGCGTCGGACGAATCCCAACGCTAATCGTCCGTTTCGCGCGCCGCTGGTCCCGCTGATTCCAATTCTGGGCATTCTGACCTGCTTGTTATTGATGTTTTCGCTGCCTGCAGAAAATTGGTATCGGTTAATCATCTGGCTGGTAATCGGATTCAATATTTATTTCGGTTACGGTAGATATCGGAGCGTGATGTCCGGAGGCGCAATTGGTTCTCGTGGTCCTGTGATGATCGGCCTCGGCCTGCTCGATGGAATAACTGCTGGTGTGGCTGACTATATGTTCGTGGGAACGAATTGGCCGCATGTAGCGGTCGTGGCTCTTGCGGGAGTCGCGTTGGGACTCCTCGTCGGTTTTGTAGGCTTTTCGAGCTCAAGATCAATCGGGCCTGGCTCGGGCGGCGCGTTGGCGCACGAACTTGCCGCTCACGGCGTTGGCGGACAAGCAGTCGGCGACCCGCACGCACCACCGAGCAGCCCGGCTGCTCCGGTGGACACGACGATCAAGGAAGACTAGTTGCCGCAATTCGTTCGCCAGCTTGTTCGAAGACACGCGCGAGCACTGAACACAAACTCGAGGGGCTGAGCTTCGCAGTTCAGCCCCTCATCAACTTGCTGAGACCGCTGAGACTGCTATGCTGACAATAGACCTCGATCTAAAATGCCCCAAAGAAGAATGAAAAGCACTTTTCTGCCAGTAACAATCCTCCTTCTGTTTTTGAACCTGTCAGCTTGTGGCCCGCAACCAGGACGCGTGGTTCACGATAACGGTAAAATCAAGATCGGCTACTACGGCGATCTCTCCGGACCCACTTTCAACTTTGGAAAGTCCGCGCTGAACGGGGTGTTGATGGCGGTGAATGAGATTAATCTGGCCGGCGGCATTAACGGTCGCAAGCTCGACGTGGTCATCGAAGACGATCAGGGTGGCGCTGAGCTGGCAGCTGCGCGCGCAAGTAAACTCATCGACGCAGATAAAGTGATTGCCGTGATCGCCGGCGGCACATCGGGCAACAGCCGCGCCGGCGCTCCGAAAGCGCAAGTAGCCCAGATTCCCCTGATCTCTCCATCAGCCACTGATCCGGCCGTCACGCAGATTGGCGAATACATTTTCCGCGCCTGCTTCATCGATGCTTTTCAGGGCGAGGTGATGGCCAAGTTTGCCGTCAACACTTTGAACGCGAAAAAAGCGGCGATCTTATTCGATTTCAATTCACCCTACAGTCGCGGCTTGACCGACTTCTTTGAGTTGAGCTTCACGCGACTGGGCGGGCAAGTGGTCACCAAACAGTTGTACACGCAGGGCGACCGCGATTACCGCGGCCAGTTAAACTCAATCCATCAGGCGGCTCCCGATGTGATCTACATCCCCGGCTATTACGGTGACGTCGCGGTGATTGCCAAACAGGCCAGACAACTCGGCATTACCCAGCCGCTGCTGGGCGGGGATGGCTGGGACGCGCCGGAGCTTTGGGAGCTGGGCGGCGACTCGCTAAACGGGTCATACATCTCAAACCACTACTCGATTGAGGATCCATCGCCGGCAATCCAAAAATTTGTGAAGGAATATAAAGCTCTTTACGGAAATCTCTCGCCGGATGCTCACGCGGCGCTCGGTTACGACGCGATGCGCGTGCTCGCCGATGCGATCCAGCGCGCTGGAACAACCGACGGCCCAAAGCTGCGCGACGCTCTGGCGCAAACAAAAAACTTTCCCGGCGTGACTGGCCTCATCAGCATCAATAACGAACGCAATGCAGTGAAACCTGCGGTAGTCTTGAAGCTGCAGGATGCGAAGTACATTTATCAGGAGACCATTCAACCCGAAGCCCTGGCGCCGGCTCCATCGGCCTCGCCTCCAGGAGCAAGCCGCAAGAAATGAAACAAGCTCTACGCGACCTACAAAGATGAGCGAGCCTGCGAAAGCGCCTCACCGACGCGCTCGGCGGATGTTCCCCCGATTTGTGATTTGCTCGCCAACGTACTTTCAAGCGACAGAGCGTCGTAAACATCATTCTCGATCAAGGGTGAAAACGATCGCATCTCATCAAGAGTCACCGCTTCGAGCTCGCCGCCTCGCTCGATAGCATGGATGATAACGCGGCCGACTGTTTCGTGCGCTTCGCGGAATGGCATTCCCTTTCGCACCAGGTAGTCGGCGAGTTCAGTAGCATTCATGTAACCCTTCGCAGAAGCCTCGCGTGTGCGATCTTCATTGACACGCAAATTGCGGAGCACTATCGCCGTTACTTCAAGACAAGCGCTCGTCGTGTCGAGGGCATCAAACACCGTCTCCTTATCCTCTTGCATATCTTTGTTGTAAGCCAGCGGCAGACCCTTCAACGTAGTCAGTAAGCTCATGGTGTGACCAAATACGCGCCCTGCTTTGCCGCGCACGAGTTCCATCGAATCGGGATTCTTCTTCTGCGGCATCAGACTTGAGCCCGTCGCCACCGCATCGCTCAATTCAAAGAAGCCGAACTCAGTGGTTGAATAGAGAATGATGTCCTCGGCCAGCCGCGACAGGTGAACCATGATGAGCGCGCAGGCACTTGCGAACTCGACGCAGAAATCGCGATCACTGACGGCGTCGAGACTGTTACGCGAGACGGAGTCAAAGCCCAACTCGCGCGCGACTTCCTCATGATCGATTGGGAAGGAGGTCCCCGCCAGCGCCGCGGCCCCGAGCGGCATCACGTTCACGCGTTTGCGCACTTCCGCCAAACGTTCGCGATCACGCACAAGCATTTCAAAATAAGCCAGGCACCAATGAGCTAACAGCACAGGCTGCGCACGCTGGAGATGCGTGTAACCTGGAATGACCACGGCACGATTGGCTTCGGCGGTGTCGAGCAGCGCCTCTTGAGCCGAGCGCGCACGCGCCACGACCTGATCGATTGCCGCGCGCAACCAGAGTCGCAGATCAGTAGCCACTTGATCGTTGCGGCTGCGGCCCGTGTGCAACTTGCGGCCAGGCTCGCCGATCAGCTCGACCAGACGCGCTTCGACAAACGAATGAATGTCCTCGGCTGGTAACTCGTCAAAATAGTTTGAGTCGCTGAGGCCGCGCGCCAGGATCGCCTCCAATCCATCTTTGATCTTCTTCGCCTCACCAGCGTTCAGCACTCCGGCGCCGGCCAGACCGCTGCAGTGCGCGATACTCGCGCGCACGTCCACCTCAAACAGTCTGCGGTCAAAGCCGAAAGAACGATTGAACTCGACAAAGCCAGCGTCGCCTTTGCCGGTGAATCGTCCACCCCACATTTTTTTTGGCTCGGTCATCCTCGCCTCCAATCCAGCTCCTGGGCGCACGCAGGTCCAACGCGCATTTCCTTTTCAGGATTGACTTGAATGCATCCTCACTGTATTTTATGCATCTATGCACTAACTATGCAAGCATAGTGCATAGAGTGGGGCCAATGCAAAAGAGTGTTCGACAGCAGAAGATTCTAAGCCTGATTCAGGGAAAGCCCATCGGCACGCAGGCGGAGCTGAAGGCCCACTTGGAACGAGCGGGTGTCCCAGCCACCCAGTCCAGCGTGTCGCGCGACCTCGAAGAACTCGGCGTAGTCAAGCATCGTGGCCGCTACACGGTGCCCAGATCAAATGGGGCGGCGGTCCACGGCCTGTTGGGTCTCGACATCGCCGGGGACGTCCTGGTGGTAGCGCACACTGAGATAGGTTTGGCATCGGCGGTAGCAGTCCAGATCGATGCGGCGGCCATTGAGGAGATCGTCGGCACGCTTGCCGGCGAAGACACGATCTTCATCGCGGTGAGCGATCGAAAGGCACAACGCACTGCGATGAAAAAGATTTGGGAGCTGTTCGGATAAATTTGGAGTGCGCCGGCAAAGCGAAGCGGCGACGGCGCTTTGGATCTGCGCTGGTAATTGGAGCGTTGAAAATTGGTTGACTAATCCAAAGCGGTGTCGCGCGTTGCTTGCCACCGCGCGCCAAATTCGTTGAGCTGAAATGGGAGAAGAAAGAATCAACAGAATCGTCCTTGCTTATTCCGGTGGGCTTGACACTTCCGTCATGCTGCGCTGGCTGAAGGAGCGTTACAACTGCGAAGTCGTTTGCTACTGCGCCGACGTCGGCCAGGGCGAAGAGATGGATGGCCTGGAAGCGAAGGCGTTAGCGACGGGAGCCTCGAAACTCTACATCGAAGATCTGCGGGCAGAATTTGTGCGCGATTACGTTTGGACTGCCGTCAAAGCCAATGCCATCTACGAAGGTGTCTATCTAATGGGCACATCGCTGGCGCGGCCTGTGATTGCCAAACGCCAGATCGAGATCGCACGCCAGGAAGGCGCCGATGCCGTCGCGCATGGCGCCACCGGCAAAGGGAACGATCAGGTCCGCTTTGAGCTGACTTATTATGCGCTGCAGCCGGACATTAAGGTCATTGCCCCGTGGCGAGAATGGGAATTCAAGGGACGAACGGATTTGATCGGCTACGCTGAGGCCCATGGCATTCCCGTGACGGCTACGATCGATAAGCCCTATTCAACGGATCGCAATCTGATGCACGTGTCGTACGAAGGGGGCATTCTGGAAGATCCCTGGGCCGCGCCGCCCGAAAGTATTTTTCAACTGACTCGCTCACCGGAGAAGGCAAAGAACGAAGCGGAGCAGGTCGAGCTAAGGTTCGAACATGGTGAGCCCGTTTCGATCGACGGTGAGCGATTGGATCCCGTCGGTCTCTTGTCGAAGCTTAACGAGATTGGCGGCGAGCACGGAATTGGCCGGGTCGATCTGGTCGAAAACCGCTTTGTTGGTATGAAGTCGCGAGGGGTTTACGAGACTCCCGGTGCCACAATTCTTCATGCCGCGCATCGGGCTCTCGAATCAATTACCCTCGATCGTGAAGTCATGCACCTGCGCGACTCGCTCGGTGTGAAATTTGCCGAATGCGTTTACTACGGGTTCTGGTTCGCGCCCGAGTTTGCCCTGCTGCGGAAGATGATAGATGAGACGCAAAGACAAGTAACCGGCGACGTGCGTCTAAAGCTCTATCGCGGAAACGCGATCGTGGTCGGCCGCCGCTCCCCGCATTCGCTCTACGACGAAAGGGTGGCGACGTTTGAAGCCGACACGGTTTACAACCAACGCGATGCGGAAGGGTTTATCAAGCTGAATGCATTGCGGCTTAGATTGAGGAGTCAGAACCGCCTGCGGTAGCGGGCGGTTGACTGCAGATCGGATGCTTACTGCGATGAAACAAGAGATCAACATCATTGACGCTGATAAGATCGGGTCAGCCACTTCCCCGCTGGGAATCAGCAAGACAGCTGCTGTCACTCGCGCCAGCGCGTCGCCACGCGCCGGCGACGTGGTCGTGGTGCGCGCCCTGACCGATAGCGCCACCTACAACATGCTTGAATTGCCGACGGGTCGCCTGGCGAAGATCAATCCTGGCGATGTGCTTATCGGCGTGCTCGGACGAAGACGTGCGCTGAAAGGTTTCGTCGGTGACGTGCCTGAAAAGGTCAAGAGCGGCGACCATTTGCATCTGCTCAACATGGGTGGCGTGATCGGGCGCTGCACAGGCCACCACTCGAGCTTGAGTGACGCGATTAAGCTCGAAATGATTGGCTTAGTCTGTGACGAAAACACGCGCGTACTAAACATTTCCGACGCCGCGCTGCCAATGCGCACGACGCTCGGCGAGACAGCGCCGATCGTGATGATCGCCGGCACAAGCATGAACAGCGGCAAGACCTACGCCGCGACGGAGCTGATCAAGCAGGCGACGCGAGCTGGTTTGAAAGTGGCCGCCGCAAAACTTTCGGGTATCGCCTGTTTGCGCGACACACTCAACATGGCCGATCACGGAGCGGTAGCGACTGCTAGCTTTCTTGATTGCGGGCTACCATCAACCGTTGGCGCCGGCGATCTCGCCCCAATTGCTAAAGCGATCCTGGCGCGCTTGAATGAGTGCTCGCCGGATTTGATCGTGATCGAGCTCGGCGACGGAATCCTGGGCGGCTATTCAGTCGAATCGGCCTTCGACGATTCAGAACTGCGTGAAGCAACCGCCGCGATCATCTTCTGCGCCTCGGATTATGTTGGCGCCTGGGGCGGGATCGAGTTGTTTCGACGCCGCGGCATTGAAATCGATCTTATTGCGGGTTCAGTCACCGACTCGAAGATGGGCGAAGAATACATCGAGCGCGAATTCGGCGTGCCGGCAAGCAACGCGCGCCGGGACGGAACCCGCTTGTTTGAGATTGTTCGATCTAAGGTTTCGAGTTTCGAGTCTCGAGTCTCGAGTTGTTTGGCAGAAGAGCGTGACTCCCTTCAAACGGAAGGAGTTCTGTCGACGTGAATGACGCAAACGCGAAACGCGAAACGCGAAACTCGAAACCGCGCGAAGCGCGTAACTCGAAACTCCGGGTTGCGATCTTCGGCGGCTCAGGTTACGGCGGAGCGGAACTTCTTCGCATTCTGCTGCAACACCCCGATGCCGAGATCGCTTTGGTCACTGCGAATGAACATGCGAGCAAGGGCGTTGGCGAGGTCCACAAAAATCTTTACGGCTTGACTGACCTGACCTTCAGCAACGCGCCGGAAGAGCTGGATACATTGAAAGATCTCGACTGCGTTTTCCTCGCGTTGCCACACGGGCAAGCGATGGAGATTGCCCCTCAGCTGCCGTCGCACTTGAAAGTGATCGATTTGTCTGGCGACTTTCGCCTGCGCAACAAAGATGTCTTTGTCGAGCATTACGGCCGCGAGCACACCGCGATGGATACCCAGTCAGAGTTTATTTATGGCCTGACGGAAACCAATCGCGAGGCGATCAAGCACGCGCGCTTCATCGCTAATCCAGGCTGCTTCGCAACTGCAACCTTGTTGGGTCTCGCGCCGCTGGCAGCAAACGATCTGATCACAGGTCGTGTGGTCGTCGATGCGAAAACTGGATCATCTGGTTCAGGGGCTAAGCCGGCGGCGAACACACATCATCCGCAACGCAGCAATTCGTTTTATGCGTACAAGCCTTTCACGCATCAGCATGTGCCGGAGATCGAGCAGGAGTTAAGAAACATCGGCGCTTGGGTCAGCGAGCTGGTTTTCATGACGCATTCGCTTCCCGTTTCGCGTGGCATCTTCGCTTCGATCTATGTAGAGACAAAGAAAGAGATCGCCGATGGTGACATAAGCCCGTTGTTCGCCGATTTCTATAGCGACTCATTTTTTGTGCGACTCGTCAAAGGCTCGCCCGATATCAACTGGGTCAAGACGACGAACTTCTGCGACGTTGGTTTCGCGGTGCGTGGTCGGCAACTTGTAGTCTTTTCCGCGCTCGACAACCTGGTCAAAGGCGCAGCGGGCCAGGCGGTGCAGAATATGAATCTGATGTTTGGGCTGTGTGAGAAAACGGGATTGATGTTGCTGGGAACCAATCCATGAATGTTGTAGGGGCGGACCTGTGTGTCCGCCCGTTGTCTTTCACGCCGTGACCAGGGCAGACACACAGGGCGGGGTCCCCGCGCGGGCGGCCCGCGTGGGGTGCTAGATCCGCCCCTATATTAGATCAATGGATTTCAAAGTTTCTCCAGTTAAGCCTCCAATCGAGCTTGCCGATCTGGAAAGGATCGACGTTCGCGTCGGAACTATTCTGTCAGTCGAGGATGTGCCCGGCTCGGACAAGCTGGTGAAACTGACGGTAGCCTTTGGTGATCACGAGAGAACGATTCTTGCCGGCATGAAGCAGGAACGCGAGAACCCGAAAGAGATTGAAGGCAAGCAGGCATTGTTTGTAGTCAATCTGCCGCCAAAGAGGATGATGGGCCACATTTCCGAAGGCATGTTGTTCGACATCGGTTATGCGGATGGATTGACAGCAGTGTTGGCAGTGCCAGAGAAGCAAATCCCCGACGGAACAAGGGCCGGATGAGCGTGGAAACAACGACATCGTTTGCTGAGATCGCGGCCAGCGAAGAAAAGTGTCAGCTCGCGACCTATAAAAAGATGCCAGTCGCCGCTGCGCGCGGCGAGGGCGTCTGGATTTACACCAGCGATGGGCAAAAGTATCTGGATTTCTACGGTGGTCACGCCGTCGCCGGAACCGGTCATTGCCACCCGCATGTTGTTGCGGCGATCCGCGAACAGTCAGAGAAACTGCTCTTCTATTCGAACCTCGTCTATTCCGAGGCACGTGCACGCGCGGCAAAGAAACTCGTTTCGATCGCGCCAGAGTCGTTAACGAAAGCGTTCTTCTGCAACTCAGGCACGGAAGCGAACGAGAATGCGATGCGCATGGCGCGCATGGCGACGGAACGCGAGAACATCATTACCTTCTCCGGCGGCTTTCACGGACGCACCGCCGACGCGATCAGCGCGACTTTCCTGGGCAAATACCGCGAGCTAGGCAAGCCGAATGTGCCCGGCCACGTACAAGCGGAATTCGGCGACATCGAATCCGTGCGCGCCCTCGCCGATGATTCAGTCGCGGCGATCATGATCGAACCGATTCAGTCGATGGCCGGTGTGCGCATGGCTGAGCCGCAGTTTTACCGTGCGCTGCGCGATTTGTGCGACCAGCGCAGCATCATTTTGATCTACGACGAGGTGCAAACCGGTGTTGGACGTACGGGAGATTGGTTCTTTGCCGGCAGCAAAGCGAGCGACCACGTCGTTCCCGGCATCGTCACGCTGGCAAAAGCACTGGGCAGTGGCATTCCCGTCGGCGCGTGTTTGGTCAACGATCAGATCGCTTCGCATATCAAGGAAAACGATCTTGGGACGACGTTTGGCGGCGGCATGATCGCCATGGCCGCCGTGAGCGCGACGCTTGAAGCGATTGAGAACGACGGGATGCTCGCTAACGTGAAGCACGTTGAATCCTATTTGCGTGAGCGGTTGAAAGAGATCGAGCAGGTCGTGCGCGTCCGCGGTCTCGGGTTTCTGCTGGGGATTGAATTTCCCGAAAAAGCGGCGCCGATTCACAAGGCGTTGCTTGAGGGCCACATCATCACCGGCACTTCCAGCGACGCCAAGAGCTTGAAGGACTCATCGAAAGGGCGTTGGACTTCAAGCGTGTCGCTCCACGCGCCAACCTGCTCGGCGGACGGTCCGTTGCTTTGGTCTTTTTCAACCCCAGTCTCCGCACGCGAGCGTCGATGCAGGTTGGTGTTTATGAACTGGGTGGCAATGCAGTTGTCCTTGAGCCGGGTGGAACCAGTTGGACGCTCGAGCATCGCGATAGGACGGTGATGGATGGAGACAGGACTGAGCACGTCGCGGAGTTTGTGCGGGTGCTTGGTCGCTATTGCGCCGCGATTGGTGTACGTACGTTTGCGGCTTTGAAGAACTGGGAGGAAGAGCGGACGGATCCGATCTTGAAGGCGTTCGAGAACTATTCCGACGTACCAATCATTAATCTCGAATCAGCGATGCATCATCCATGTCAGGCACTGGCCGACATGATGACGATTCGAGAGCAGCTCGGCGTCGGTCGCAAGAAAGTTCTACTGACCTGGGCCTGGCATCCGAAGCCTTTGCCGATGGCGGTGCCGAACAGTTTTGCGCTCGCGTCGGCGCAGATGGGACACGATCTGTTAATCGCTCATCCGCAAGGTTATGAGTTGGACGATGAGTTGATGGAAGAGATCAGGAGGCAGGCGGCAGGAGCAGGAGGCAGGATCACGATTGAGCACGATGTTGAAGAAGCCTTCGAGGGCGTCGAAGTTGTCTATGCGAAGAGTTGGGGCAGCAAAAGCTTCTACGGCGCGGCGGAAAGAGACGTTGCGGAGCGCGCGCAGTATCGGGCAAAGTGGATCGTTGACGAAGAAAAGATGGCGAGCACAAACAGCGCGATCTTCATGCATTGTCTGCCGGTGCGACGGAATGTGATCGTGACGGACGGTGTGATCGATTCGCAGTCTTCAGTGGTGATTGACCAAGCTGAGAACAGGTTGCACGTGCAGAAGGCAATCATGACGAAGTTGTTAGGAAGCATTAGCCGCGGATGAACGCGGATAGTCGCGGATTTGATGGCGTGCATCCGCGTTAATCCGCGGCTTATTCATTTTTGTCGGCTCGGGTGAAGCAGCAATGACCAGCACCAACGAAGTTGGCAATCAATTGCGACTCGATCTTCTACGCGAGGCGCTGCCCTACATTCAACGCTTTAAGGGCAAGACGTTCGTCGTCAAACTGTCCGGTAAAGCAACTGAAGATCATCAGAATCTGATCTCTCTCGCTGAAGAGCTGGCGCTGATGCATCAAGTCGGAATTCGCATCTGCGTCGTGCACGGCGGGGGCAAACAGTTAACCGAGCTGGCATTGAAGATGGGCGTCGAGCAGACGATCATCGACGGTCGCAGAGTGACTGACGACGCCACGCTTGAGATGGCGAAGATGATTTTTGCGGGAAAGATCAATACCGATATTCTTTCGGCGCTGCGTCATCGCCGGGTTGAAGCGGTCGGTTTGTCAGGAGTTGACGGCAACATCGTGCACGCTGAGCGCCGACCGCCAAAACAGATCCTCAATCGCGAGACGGGTGAGCATGAGCACGTGGATTTTGGCCATGTAGGCGACGTGGTCGAAATCAACACGCGTCTGCTCGCAGTCTTGCTCGATCACGGTTATCTGCCCGTTATCTCTTCGCTGGGCGCCGACGCCGAAGGCACGGTCTTCAACATCAATGCCGATACGATCGCTTCGGAGATCGCCGTGCGATTACAGGCCGAGAAGTTGATCCTGTTGTCGGATGTTGATGGAATCTTCTTGCGCGCCGGTGAGCCCGAAACAAAGCTTTCACGTCTCACCGCGGCTGAGGCTGAGGCGCTCATCACCGATGGCAGCGCGACCGGCGGCATGATTCCCAAACTGCAGAGCATCACCGAACTGCTGCGCCGCGGCGTGCACAGCGCTCACATCATCAACGGCACCGCCCGCAACGCTCTGCTTTCAGAAATCTTCACTGACAAAGGAACGGGAACGATGATCGTATCGTCCTAGCGACGGCAGTTTAAGCTCGGTGATTAACCGCGTGGCAGGGTCCTAAGTTGAAATTCTCTGCGCCACCTCTGCGTTCTCTGCGCCTCCGCGGTGAGCGTATTTTGAACCATTATTCACCACAGAGACGCCGAGGTCGCAGAGACCGCGCAGAGAAAAACTGCAGTTAGGAAACCACTAACCGACTGGAAAGACGCGCCGAAAAAGGCTGATCATCTCGCCAAAAGCCTGGTCCGTTGCTTGCGCGTCATAGCGAGCGCCTTCATCGCGCATGAAAGCGTGCTCGGCCTGGTAGAGACGCTCAGAGAAGCTGGCGCCGGCTTCTCGCAGTGAGGCGGCTATTCTCTCGCGGCCATCTTCAGGGATATGCGGATCGTCTCTCCCCCACACCAGCAATAGCTCACCGCGAATCTCTGGTGCTCGTTGCAATGAGCCGGCATCCGCATCCTCGCCCAGTTTGCCACTATGAATGCCGGTGCCATAGAAACAGGCCGTGGCGCGCACTTCCGGTTGCAGCGCGGCGCGAAACGCCAAGTGTCCACCAAGACAGAAACCCGCCGCGCCTATTTGTCCTGGCGCTACGTTCTGGTGCTTGCCTAGATAGCCAAGCGCCGCGCGGCAATCTACATCGAAATGCGCCACCGAAGTGTGACCGGCATCTTCCAAGCCGCGTGTGCGGCCGTCATCGTCGAAGGGAATGACCGCGCCCGGCGGCTCAAGGCGATGGTAAATCTCCGGCGCAGCCGCTACAAAACCATAGCCCGCCAAACGCGCGCACGAGCGCAGCATCGGCCCGGTGAGCTGAAAAATGTCTGAGTAGAAGAGGATGCCCGGATATTTGCCTTCCAGTTTCGGAGCGGCCACGAAAGTCCGCATCGAACCGCCATCGGGAGTTGAGATATCGACGTAACCGCTGGTGATTAGCATATCCCTTGGCTCGCGCCTAACTACTCCTGGCGACTTTGGAAAACACTATCTTTTCAAGAAACTCGTCCCTCAGGGAAAACAGGTTCTCTGAGAACCCTCTCAAATTCGAGTGATTAGAGAATTCTATTTGGACAACCAAATCTTTAGTTTCTGGATGACGGCAAAGATAGCCCTTGAAGTTGAAATACTCAAACTTAGGTGCAGATGTCCCATCAAGTTTGAATATCCCATCATATTGCACGCACGGCGAACCGTTGAACCTGACGTAATTAAAGTGAACACTATCCCTCTTCAAATTACTCAATTCTTCTTTTTTCAGAGTTTCCAGACTAACCAGCAGATCTTTGTCATTATCAAAGATTTTTGTTCTGAAAGTTTTCACATTGGCAGCTAAAATTTCGTCCTTATCTCGTTTTTCAAAAACTGTTTCCGATTTACTTGATCGTAATAATACCCATCCCGGCTGATTAGGGGAGACCACGGTCACGCCGTCTTGATTAAAAATGCTCGCCGGATTAATTGGTGATTGCTCCTGAACTGACACGGCATTGGCACAAAAAACTCCGACCAAAACGATAACTATTAGGTACTTCATTACGTCCCTTTCTTGTTTACGACCTTTGAGCAACTTGATTTCTAACAGGAAAGCCCAACGTTTATGTTAACCGCGAGGCGCAAATACAGAAGCCCTTCACCTCATCCAAACGGTGATTTTGGCAAATCCTTGTCGCGATCAAACGGCGGATCCTCATGCGGCGGCATCTGGAAGTCAGGAAAGTCTTGGAGCCAATGCCGGCGCGTCTCTTCGTCAGCGTAATACTTCATCATGAGGAAAATGTCTTCGTCGCTCCCGCTGCCGACCAGATCGATTCCGTGAACAAAGCCCGGATTCTCGGGAAAGAGGATGGCCTCTTCACGCAGACTGTCGTTGTAGAGTGTTTCGTAAAGCTCACGGTCGCTCAGATGATTCGTGCTGTGCAGATAAGCGCCCAACGAAGCCATCTGCTTGATTATCTCCCACAGCTTGGCGTGCAATTGTTCGTCGTCAAGCTGATCCGGCGGCGGCACCTCAAGTCCGGCGTTTTCCAACCATTGTAGTACTGTCGAGGGCTCGGCGGTTTCAAATGCCAGCACCTGCTTCAGGAACTCTTCTTCAAGGTCGGCAGGCATATCAGAACTCTCGGAAAAGGTGCCGCCCAGTTCTCCAAGTTCCGCGCGCAGCTTCTCAATTCGCTTTTCCTGATCGGGCTCTTCGTCAAGGTCAACCATTTTGTGCGACTCCTTCCCAAGCCTCATGGGCGACTTTTTTCGGCATTTGCTTTGTCTTGCGGCTTCGCTTCCGGCAGCGCCGGTGGCGCGGGCGCAGTGAACTGTCCGAGATCGTCGAGCCCCAGAGTGGTTTCGATATCGCCGATCTGCTTCACGGCGTCCTCGTAACCATCTTTGCCAAACTGCTGCTTCTCGATCTCTTCAAACTTGTCACTGATCTCGTCCATCTGATCTCTGGTCATCGTCTGTTTCCAGGCGGGAAACACAATGGTGTCTTCGATCGCGGCGTGATGCTGATACATGCGCCCCAGCGCTTCCATCGCCCGCGCCAGCGGTTCGACATTGCCGGAAGCGAGCTTAGCGGCGGCCGTCACCGCAAGGATGTAGTCGGTAAGCTCACGTCCGCGCTGGTGCTGGGCAGTGAGTACGCCGACATAAGCGGCCGCCGGGCTGTTGGCATTCTTCAGCGCCGGAAAGATGTGCGTCTCTTCGAGTTTCTTCTCGTGATACTCCTCGCCGAATGCGCGAAAGAGCTTCGCCGTTTTCTGCAACGCCTCGGGCGCAATCGAGCCGGCGTTGGTGCGGAGTTTGACTGCCGTCTCCTGATAAACCAACAACGCGCGGCGCAGCACACCATGCTCGCGCATCAGGTCCTCAGTTGCCGTCACTTCCGCGCTGGCGATCTCTTCGCCTTTCTCAGCCTCTTCATTGGGATTTTTCCCTTCGCAGCCTAACAACACCACGCCCGCGCCCACGCTGCAGGCGACAGCCAACAATTGTCTTCTTGTGCTATCCATCGAATCTCCTCCACGAAAATCGCTATTGTAACGAGCATAGGCCGATGCCGACTCTGGTAACAACTGAGATTCTATCTTAAGCGGAGATTCTAACTTAACGGTAGGAGAGAATTGCTTCCATGAATCGCGATTAGCTCGGCGGCTGCGAACGTTGCCAGTGTAAAACTCATTGCTTCCACCGTGAAGCGCACCATGGTCAGTTCCATCGTCAATCGGAATTGGGAGTTCTGATCGGGACCTATAATGCCGGTCAACGTCTTGTCGCCAAGATCTGCCGGCGGCGCGCGACCTCAGTCCCGTAGGGAGTTCCGCTATAGATCGCAGGGTCGGGGTCCGGGTCACTGTCGCTCGCTTCGCCGAAGTAAACACAGGCGTCGGCTAAATCACCCAGGGTCACAGTTGGGGCAAATAGAGGAACCTCTTTGCCTTGCAGGAACCTGCGGGCACCCCAGGAAAACTGGTTGGCGGAAAACGCCGCTTCCGGCGTCCCTCTTAGCGAGACAAGCACCGGTCGTTCGCGTGACTGCAAGGCTTTCTCGAATCCTTCAATTCCTGGACCCGACCCTCCCATCAAATTCACAACGAATACATTCCCGGGATTGTCCTCTTGCAGGGCATTGGGAAACGCTGGTCGCGACAAGTGCGCAAAGCCGTAAATCACTAACGCCTTCTCGCCCTTCTTCAGGACTTGATTGCGCACAATCGAAACCAGCGACTCGTCGCGGCGGTTGCCATCTCCGAAGGGATGGTAATCGGGTCTCGTTTGTACTTTGCTCCAGTCGATTGGTGGATCCCCTGCGAGAACACGCAACTGCTTGGTCGGGGGCAGCTTTCGGTTGACCTCCCGAACAGCGGCGTAAAACTCCGCGTGAATAGGCGAGTCCCAACTGCCGACTTGTGTGGTATTCCGCCAAACTTGCTGCAACTCCGTTAGCGGAACATGTTCTCCCAGGATGTAGCGATCCAGGATCGGCTGGTACAGCGAGTTGCCAAATTCCACGACAATGAAACGTGCCTTGTTTGGGAAATCGGGATGGCGGATCAGACGGAGTCGCAGATCGGAGCCATTTCTTCCACGAGTAGCTCCCAATGCGACCACATCAGCTTTGTCGAACGCGGAAAGTAACCCCCCTACAACCTTATCCCAGCCCGCGGATTCCGGCGGCAATTGGAGACCCGGCCGTACATCCGACGAGGTTCGCGACTGAGAGGGCGTCGCGGACTGCCATGAGAGCGCGCATAACGTGAAGACGATAAGACTCGCACCACCTATTGCTCGTATCAATCCCTTGATCTCCTGAAGCCGCCCCCAGAAAGTTCAATCGCGCACGCCGCGGTCGCGCATGCGAACCAGCCCATCGATCGTCAGGTCGTTATAACCTCTCGCTTTCATCTGCTGAATGTAGGCCGCCGTGACGCCATGACTGCGCAGTCGAATCAACTGGTCCACGGAAACATTGTCGTAACCTGCCTGCTTCAGCTCGCGAATGAACTGCGCGGTGACGCCATGGCTTCTCAGGTCTGTGAGATCTTCCACGGGCAGCCGCGCGTAGCCGAGCTCTTTCAAGTCGCTGATGAACCTTGGGTTTACGCCGTGATCTCGTAAGGTGACGAAATCGCCGAGCGGCAGTTTCGTGTATCCGGCGTCCGTAAACGCTCGGATGAGATCCGGATTAACGCCGTGGTCCCTGGCCCGGACCAGATCATCCATCGGCAGATGATCGTATCCGAGCGCCGCGAGATCATGGACGAAGTTTGGATTGACGCCGTGGTCGCGCGCGCGGATCAGTTCGTCCGGCTCCAGCCGCACATAACCGCCCGCGGCCAGCTCGCGAATGAAGTTGATACTGACGCCGTGATCCCTCATCCGGCGCAGCAAATCGGTTGACTTCACCATGTACCCAAGTGACTTTAAGCCCTGGATATATTCGAGCCGCACGCCGTGATTGCCCAGTTGCACGAGTTCATCGACTGTTGGCTTTTCGTAGCCCTGGTCCTGCAGTTCCTTAATAAAGGCCAAACTCGTATCGCTCATCGCCATCGAGAATTGTTGTTCGTAAGTCGGCTCACCATAACCCTGCTTCTTCAGCTCAGCAGCGAATACAGCGTTTGGCGCGAACGTGAAGTGACCAGAGCCGTTGCCGTCCTTGAACCATCCTTCGCAATTGAAAGTCCCGGCGTCGCGCCTTAGTTGAAACTGAACATGCGCGCCGTTGGACATTGCCTGTTCGCGCGTTAAGCCGATCAATTGGTCAGGCGCAATTTGGATTGACGTGCTGTGGGATCCCCAGTGCGATTCGTTGTGCTGGTCGTAGCGCAGGGTTAATTGGACCTTGTCTTCGCCGGGGCGGAATTCGATCAGCCACTGGCTGACCGAGTCCTGCGGAATCGAGTACGTTGTCCTGGTCACTGGGTAGCAGGCCCAAACCAACACCAGGAGTCCAAGGACTCCAATCAATCTAATGCGGTTCTCAGAAAGTATTCGCCAAATTCTCTGATAAAAAGCGTGCGCGGCGTTGCGGTTCATCGGCAGCCTCCAATTGATTAGTAACTAGATCCGAGCGAAGGAAATCTGGTTCTGAAGAGTAAACACCGCCCCAGCAAGCTTCGTGGCAAGAAGATCGGGGCACGGCTCCTTAGCACCGATTCTCGCTCTAGTGTGCTAATCGAAAGTTCTTAGAACCGCAGACTTTGCTTTTGAAAAGAGTTCCCAGCTTCCAATCGGCGCTTTCCAGCTGGTTGACGCGTTGCGCCCGCAGCCATGACAATCTGAGCGACATGCACACGCTTCTGAAAAACCGGCGTCGAGTGAAGCGCACCAGACCGGTTCGAAGTTCGCGCGTCAAACTAACGGCTTTTGCGCGGCGGTTGTTGGAGGCCTGGCAGCGTTTGCGGCTTCCGATGGTAAACGCCAGGGTCGTTGTTGCGGTATCCGGCGGCGCGGACTCAACCGCGCTGTTGCTGGGGCTGGACGAGTTGATAAGAACCGGGCGTCTGGCGCTGACCATTTCAATCGCCCATCTGGATCATGGCTTGCGGACGACGAGCAGAGAAGATGCAGAGTGGGTCGCACGACTAGCTCGCGAACTCGGGTTTGAAATCGAATTGGGCCGCGTCAATGTTGCGAGACGCGCAAAAAGAAGCGCAGACAATCTCGAACAGGCCGCGCGCCGCGCGCGCTACGAATTTCTCGCAAAAACCGCAAAGAGGAAACAAGCTCAATTGGTCCTGACGGCGCACACGATGGACGATCAGGCGGAGACCGTGTTGCTGCGCCTGCTGCGCGGCAGTGGCGCGGATGGTCTAACTGGAATTGAGCCCGTGCGACCGCTTGATTCGAAGTCGAACGTTTCACTCGTGCGCCCACTCGTCATCTGGGCCAAACGCGCAGACACCGAAGGTTACTGTCAACACCGCGAGGTCCAATTCCAAATTGATGAGATGAACGACGATGAAACGTTCGCGCGCGTGCGAGTGCGCAAGCAGCTCGTGCCTTTATTGCAATCTTTCAACCCCAAAGTTGCGGAGGGCCTGGCTCGCACTGCTGAACTTCTGCGCGAGGACGTCAGCGTGTTGAATAAAGCGGCTGATGAATTGCTCCGTGAAGCCAGGGAACCATTCCGGAAGAACAAAAGTGAAACCAAATCGCTGTTGCTGAGCGTAGATGTCCTGGTGCGCGCGCCCGCGGCAATTCGCCGGCGCGCTTTGCGGAAATGGATTTCGGACGGTCGCGGCGACCTGCGGCGCTTTGAGATGGTGCATCTGTTGGGCGTAGAGAAACTGCTGGAGGGTAACCGCGGCGGGCGGATCGCGGAGTTGCCGGGCGGCGGCACGGTTTTGCGGAGGCGCGGATGGCTCGAGCTCGGGATAAAAAAGGGTTGAAATGGGGTGCGCCGAGTCCTGGAATCCAGGATGGTTGGACCCGCCGCTCTTACTGACCCGGTTTTTCTATTTTGCCGGGTCAGTCTTGAGTAAAGAGATGTCGAGGTTCGGGGCTTCGCTGTGCCGGATTGAAGGCGGATGGAGTTCAGCTCCCATTCCACATTTCTCTTTAAGTGTCAGGCGCCCGCCGGCGCGCTTAACCGAGGCACAACCCATCAGTTGTTCTCGGGCATCATAAAACCTCAGCCAATTTGCTGGGAAAACCCGGGGACGCTCCTTTTCCGGCAAAGGCTTTTCTTAACTTATGGGAGCGACAAGAAGTGCCGACATGAGGTATGATCGGCTTCGGAGGCTTTGAAGGCTTTGAGTTCTACTGCTAGACAAATCATCTTCTGGTTGCTGATTATTGCGGGCGCGCTCCTGCTCTACAAACTGGTCAACCCAAACAGCAAGAATTCCCAGGCAATCGACCTGGCTGCGCTCGAACGGAAGATCTTGAACGGCGAGCTTACCCAGTTAACGATCAGGCAGAACGAGACGGTGGCCATTGACAGGGGCAACCAGGAGTTTCGCGTCGCGCTCACGAATGAGCATACGAAGGATCGCCTGATGTCTTTAGCGACCCAGAAGGACAGCAACGGCAAGGAACACGTCGCAAAGGTCGAAGACGAGTCAGGCACCAGCTTAATCCTGCCGATGCTGATCACCTGGGCGCCGTTGCTCTTTATCATCGGCATCTGGGTCTTCATGCTGCGGCAGATGCAATCGGGCGGTAACAAGGCGCTATCGTTTGGCAAGTCGCGCGCGAAGTTGCTCAACAACCAGCAGAAGCGTGTGACGTTCAAAGACGTCGCCGGCGTTGAAGAAGCGAAAGAGGAACTGCAAGAGATCATCGAGTTCCTGAAAGAGCCGCAGAAGTTTCAGAAACTCGGCGGCCGCATTCCCAAAGGCGTCCTGATGATGGGTCCGCCGGGAACAGGCAAGACTCTGCTCGCGCGCGCAATTGCGGGCGAAGCCAACGTTCCCTTCTTCTCAATTTCCGGTTCCGATTTCGTTGAAATGTTTGTCGGCGTCGGCGCTTCACGTGTGCGCGACCTGTTCGAGCAGGGCAAGAAGAATGCGCCGTGCATTATCTTTATCGATGAAATCGACGCAGTTGGTCGTCACCGTGGCGCGGGCCTGGGCGGCGGACATGATGAGCGCGAACAAACATTGAATCAGTTGCTGGTCGAGATGGACGGTTTTGAATCGAATGACGGCGTGATCCTGATCGCCTCGACGAATCGTCCGGACGTGCTTGATCCGGCGCTGCTGCGGCCAGGGCGTTTTGATCGACGTGTCGTCGTATCTCGACCAGACGTGCGTGGCCGCGAAGGCATCTTGAAAGTTCATACGCGCAAGATTCCGCTCAGCGAAGACGTGGACATAAGTATTATCGCGCGTGGCACGCCCGGCTTTACCGGCGCCGACCTCGCCAATCTCGTCAATGAAGCCGCGCTGAACGCCGCTCGATACAACAAAAAGTTTGTCGCCATGGGCGACTTCGAGCTGGCCAAAGACAAAGTTCTGATGGGCGCCGAGCGCAAGAGCATGGTGATCTCAAACGAGGAAAAGCGCGTCACTGCGTACCACGAAGCGGGTCACACTTTGGTGGGCCTGAAAGTGCCAAACGCCGATCCGGTGCACAAGGTCACGATCATTCCGCGCGGCATGGCTCTGGGTGTGACGCAGCAGCTTCCGGAAGGCGATCGCCACAACTACACTGAAGAGTATCTGCTTGGGCAGATCTCGATTCTGATGGGAGGCCGCATCGCGGAAGAAACCTTCCTCGGCAGCATCACCACCGGCGCCGCGAACGATATCGAGCGAGCCACCGAGCTGGCGCGCGCGATGGTGTGCGAATACGGCATGTCCGAGATGGGCCCGCTCACCTTCGGCAAGAAGGAAGAACAGATCTTCCTCGGGCGCGAGATCGCTCAGCATCGCGACTTTTCCGAAGACACCGCGATCAAGATCGATCAGGAAGTTAAGAAGATCATCACTGCGCAGTACGCACGCGCCAAGGGCATCATCGAGGAGAATCGCGATACGTTGGTTCGCCTGGCCGAGTGCCTGCTTGAGCGCGAGTCACTCGACGGCGTCGAGATCCGCCGCATCGTTGCCGGCCTGCCGCTGGAAGAGCCGACGCCGACTGAAGTCTCCGCTGACGAAGAGCGGCCACAAATCAAGGAGCCCACAGCCAGTCCGCTGAAACCAATCCTGCCGCCGATTACCGGCGGCAACCCCGCACCGGCGTAAAGCGGGGCAGAGGCCCGACCGTAAGGGAGGGCTCTGGGGCAAAAGGAAAAGGGTAACGGGAAAAGGGGGAATGGGTTAACACCTGTTCCCCTTTTTGTTTTGCTCTTCTCTCTGTGCGACCTCAGTGTCCTCTGTGTCTCTGTGGTGAATCTAATCAGAGCAAAGCTCACCACGGAGGCACAAAGGACACTGAGGTGGCACAAAGAAGACTTGCAATCTCCGAGTTAGCCTTTATGATTTCCCTTCCATGTCAGAGATAAGCAAACGCAATTGGCACATCGCGGGCCGCACCCTTCTCATCGGCGGGCGCACGCTTGTGATGGGCGTGCTCAACATCACGCCCGACAGCTTCAGTGACGGCGCGCAGTTTCT